>Ga0209425_10002611_pt1 | contig 19884 bp, 15 predicted proteins | sample COG_05_FD_184749 | JGI IMG/M metagenome (GOLD analysis project Ga0209425, IMG submission 184749) | Pelagic Microbial community sample from North Sea - COGITO 998_met_05 (SPAdes) (version 2) | ecosystem: Environmental > Aquatic > Marine > Neritic zone/Coastal water | place: Helgoland, sampling...
CAATGGGAGATAACCAGTACATCAGGATTTAGTAATAATCCTGCAGATTATACTCTTGGTATGGTTGCAGATAATGAATTATCTTTTACTCATGAAAGACCTAATAATTTTCTGACACAGACCGCTTGGGCTAGTAATAGTCCAACAAGTTCTAATTATAGCCTCGGAGAACCAGACACATATTATAGCTGGTCAAAAGGTCCGGAAATTACAGTGGGAGGATTTGATTATACTGGACTATACGATAAAGAGATTGAGAATGTTTCTTTATTGTTATATTTCGAAATCCCAAATGCACTTTATCAGGATACTGTCAGAGTAATATTAGAGAATACGGGTTCGGATAAACTTGTCAGAGAGTTTGCCCATACATCCTCAGGGATCTTTCGAATGAATAATCCTTTAGTAATAAATATGGATGAACTAGTAGATTGGGATTGGAATAAAATTGTAAACTCACAATTTACTATCGATTATGTGTCGCAAGGCACAAATGATGATTCAGAAGTAAGGTTAGACGCCCTTGGTATTCGAGTTAAGTACCATATGCCATGGTACTCTTTTGAGAATATTAAAGCTAATCATGAATGGAATATTGAGAATTTACCTGTTATTGACATCTCACCATATGATGGGCAGACTAATGGACTAATGATTGAGTCATGTGGCCTGATACCTGATGATTCTGAGGAATCTTACTGGACTTTTGATGTGGATGTACCATTTGGTCAAGAATTAGGGAGAATACATGTATATTCCACAGGTAACTATACAATAGGCGTAATTCCAGATAACTTAGATGGTGAATATTCACCAAAACAGTCCGGAGATTTATTAGATAATCCAAATGTGAAACAAAATGTGAGAATTGACGTCCAAGATGGTTGTATAGAAGCAGTAAGGATTGATGTTAATGATCCACAATTAATAGTAAATGGTAGAATTACTGGTTCAATTGAAGGTCTTTCAAGTACAAGTAATCTTAAATTTGCAATAGGTGAATACATAGTAGAAACTATTCCAATAGATACTGGATACTTCTCATTCAGTGTTCCAATCGGACACGCATTTCCATTAGATAATAGTGAGACAAGTATAGGAATAGCATCTAGATTTCAATGGTCATCGGATGGAAGTGCTGAAACTACCATCACTCATATCGATTCGATGAAAATTAGTGGAGGATACGACTTAGAGTATGATTATTCTCCAAATTGTCAAAATATTGCAAATTTGGAAATGACTGAGGATGAGGGAGGATTTCTAGTATCTTTACCGTGTCAAGATGATATGACTGAAAGAGAAAATTTACTAGTAATAGTTGCTAGTTCTAATGAATCTATAATTTCTGCTAGTTCAATATATAGCTCTGAACAAAATCTCAATTTCATCCAATTACAAACAATTACAGATGCATCTGGAGAGTGCAAAGTAACTGTCAATGTTTATGATAATAGTGGAAGTCAAGAAAATGTCTGGACTGGAATATTCACCGTGACTGTAAGTCCAGTTTTAGATAAACCAATTATAGATGATTTGCCGATTATTGTTTACATGGATTTAGGAGACACATTAGTTGTTCCAATGAATATATATGATTCAGACTCCAGTAACTTTGAGATAACAACTAGTAAATCATGGGCAACAGTAAATGAGGATAACAACTTAATATTAAAACCAGTTGATTCGGGGCTTCATTCTGTTGTTATTACAGTAAATGATAGTACAAGTGAGGTTTTAGAGAGCTTGATAGTTGATGTATCGGCAAAATCAGATTTGTTAGTTGAATCTGTATCTGTAAGAAAGAATGGAGCAGAGATATCCGGCGCCAAAGATGGAGATATTGTAGAGATTTTTGCCTATATTAGGAATGAGGGGAGAGGTATTGCAAATGGCATAGATGTTAGATGCTATGTCAACGAAGTATTGATAGATACCAAGAAAATAGATATATTACAGCCAGGTGCTCTAATTAGTGCCGTATGTGATACCGCATTATCTGGTAATAATCAAGAAAATATAATTAGAATCATAGTAGATAGTACACTCTCAATAGAGGAATCAAATGAAGATAATAATCAAGAAGAAATTATAATATTCATCTCATCACCTAATACAGGAATCTCGGATGATCCAGAAAATATCAATAAAGAACCGATTATAATGGCTCTATCTGTAGCAGTAATATTAGTTGCAATCGCTGTTTTGCAGTTGAGTCCAAGCCGAATTAGAAAACCATTCAATAAGAGAAAGTAAAGCCGGAATGAGTATACATTTGGCTGATAATGTCTCTTCTTCGGGTAATAGTTATACCATGTACAATGACGAAAGAAGAATACCGCGCGCAGTTTCTTAGTGAAGTTGAACCGGTGGTGTGTGTTAGAATGATGAAACTAAAGATTCGTTTAGAAACAGAAGAATGGGTTTATGAAGAACATGAAATGATTTGAAATTTCAGTTCTGTTTAGACCAATTTTGCGGATAAATTCCAGTTGGCATAAGTACGCTCTTAGCTACTGCTACCTGTCCCTTAGTCATATTCAAAACCTCATCAATATCTACACTAGTATTAGCTACTGCAACAGCTTCTCCTTTCATGCTAGTAATTACTACTAAGGAACCTGAACTGATCCCTGATGAAGCATTAACAACACCTGGTCTAGCAAGTGGAGCTCCATGTGTCATAGCAGCAACAGCGCCATCTTTAATCATTATACTGGGAATTTTCGTAAGTATAGTTTCAACGGGAGTTAATAGTTTTCTCAAACTTCTTTCATCATTATGCTCCTTCCAAAGGAAAATTGCATCTGCTAATTGATGCATATTACATGCCATACTCTCATCAAAAATGCTAGTTCTATCACGATGTAATTCTAACATTTCACAAGATGTATTGAGTAGTAATCCAATATCCCTAGTTAATGTCCTGATATATGTTCCAGCGACACAAGAAATCTCCACTGCAGCAATTCTAGAACTACTATCGAAATCAAGTAGACTTAGTGAAGTAATTGTTCTTGTACGAACTTGAACTTTCACTGCAGATTCTTTAGGAGGAACATTATATATTTCACCAACTAAACTATTCAGAAGTTCTTCTAATTCAATAGAATCAATATCTCTTCCAAAACGAATTATTGAGATATATCTCTTATCACCCTTGAGAATTATGTCAGTAAGTCTTGTTGCTCTCCCACATAGTATTGTCAGTAACCCTGTTGCCATAGGGTCTAAAGTCCCCCCATGACCTATTTTCGTAATTCCTAAAATATTTCTGATCCAAGCAGTTAATTGATGACTAGTAGGTCCTCGAGGTTTCTTAACTAATAATATCCCTGAGCCCAGTAATTCATCTAAAGACCGCTCAGAAGGTACTGAACCAAATTTAGGATTAGTTACTGCATCTTTATCAAAAATTATCCTACTCATTTTAATCACTCCTCAAACAGGTATCTACTAGAGCGTACACTTCATCTGCATTTATATCATCAGCATTAATGATTAGACTATAAGGACTCATGTCATCTAAATCAATATCATAAAGAATTCGATACCTTTCTTTATCATCCATTTGTCTTTGTTGTGATAATTGAAGTTGAGTTTCAAAATCACCACCCTCTCTATTTTGAATTCTACGCGCACATTCTTCGGGACTAACATTAACCCAAATACGCAGGCAATCTATCTCCATAATGTGAGCCCACCAACCAGATAATCTACTTTCAATGATTTCAGAACCTTTGGTGTCTTGAAGTTCTTTCTTTAGAATGGAATCGAGAGAGCGATCAACATCTAAATCTTCTTTACAGAGAACGCTAAATTGACCCACAGTTAAGCCTCTACGCTGAGCTTCTGACCGAAATATGTCACCTCCATTCAGAGATTTCCAAGAATATTCATCCACAATTCTCTTTACTAATGTGGATGTTCCACTTCCAGGAGGACCACTGACTGTGACTATAACCAAGAGCTCATCTCCATTCGGTTCTACAAACATCACAGCGCAATTTACCTTGTGCGGTTCTACTAATCATATCAGAATCACAAGAAGGACAAATTGTTCCTTTCTGAGGAGGGGCTACATGTTGATTACCACCTGTACGTTTTAATGATTCAGAAGATTGGACACCTGTTTTTCTAGGGCCTGCTCTCTTTCTTTGAGTTCTACGTGTTCTGTTATCTGAATTAGATTTTGATTTTTCTTCTTCGAGAAGATGTAGGAGAGGTTCAGGTATCAAATCACCAGAAAGAACCACAGGATGAGTCTTGTAACGTAAAAGTTTCAGGTGTCTGTCAACAATTCTCCCAAGAGGAGCACTCATTGTGATATATGTGGCAATCCATGCAGGGAATATCCACATGATTTTATTTTCAAAGCCCCACATTGGTTGCCAAGGTAGACTAACATAGTCGACTCTAAAATCAAGAACAGTATCTGCCATCCAACTAAATATTCCTATAATAAAAATCATAGTAAACATCATTGGTTTCATCATAGCACCTTGCATTGCCATTTGTTCGGGCATCATTTCCATCTGCAATTTCTGCATTTTATCAATCTGAGCAGTATCTCTTGACATTCTAGCCTCTCGCATTTGCTGACTAATTTGTTTACTTCTATGGCTATGATGAGCTTGTTTCAAAGGATCCATAAAAAATGAACGTATTACAGTATTAACAATCATTATACTAGAACCTAAGATAAAAACAGTCGGGACGAAGAATTGTTCAAGCCCTAACCGACCAAAAAGAAGAGGTTCTATTACAGTACCAGCTCCATCTGATAGCGAATTTCTAAGACCTGGGAATAACATCAAACCCATCATCATAATCATTAGAAAAAGCATAGGCAGCATTGCTGAACCCATGCCAGCAGGTTGAGCATTACCATCAGCACCAGCATCTACCATGATACGATGGCTTCGGATACATTGAATGAACACTTCGGTAAGCGAACGTCAAGTAAATTCATAAATTATTTGAATGAATAACCACAAACTACACATGTAGAGGCCCCTATTTCTGAGTCAGACATACAAATTGGGCAACTATTTTCGGGTATCTCTTTTATTTCAGGCTCTGTAACTATTTCTTCGTTAATTATCTCTTCAGAGTTATGAGTTGAATCAAGAACCTGTTCTATAGATTCTGATTCCTCATCTATAGGCGCTACTATAACCTCTTTGGTTTCATTAGATTTTTTAGAAAGAGGAAGTGTAATTAAAGGAGTTTCAGGCAATAATTCTGCCCATTCAGGTACATTTGGTTCCTCGTCAACCTCTTTTCCGAATGTAGCACCGTGGAAATCTTGAGCATCAGATACTTTGTATTCTGCTTCAGTATCTCCTTGAATCTCATAAACTACTTCGATTCTTTCATCTTTTTCAATTCGGCCTACAAACCAAGTAACTTTATTGCCATCTCTTGCTGATTCTTTAGTGAAGGAAGCATCTTTCTCACCGTTGATATTAGATTTTACAGAAGAACTCTCGATTGAAAATGTACCAGGGACAATATCGTGTAATGCTAAATCATCCAGAGCACTATCTGACGTATTATGGAACATTAGTAAGATTTCATATCTCCCTGCTCCGCCGCCAGGAAACACTTCTTTACCAGTACTAATTTGTCGTCTTCGATGCACTACACGGACTACAGGAGGTCGTTCAACTGTTCTTGTTGCTACGGGACCGAAACGTTCCTTACTAAAGTCTGAACGAATTGGTGCTGCAAGAATTTTATTCTGTGGAGAAGGGTCAGGAGCGTGTAATGGATATCGAATAACCATTGTTTTACCAGGCTTAAGTCCTAGTCTAGAAGAGGTCCCAACAGTAATTCTCAAAGCATGCCCTGGATTATCAGGAGAAATCATTTTCTCTTCTATTTGGTTACCATTTATCACTTCAATACGGTACTGTTCCTCGTTTAAGTCGGCACCCTCTATTTCTATCTGAACATTTTCAAGTTTAGGTGGAACAAATATTCCGGGTACATCATCAATTATTCTCATGACATTTATTGTTGCAGAACCGGTATTTTCAATTGTAGTAGTAACTTGTAATTTAGACGATATATATGACTTAATTCTGGATATATCAAATCTTTTGAGAATTGTTGCATCAAGAATAGATAGTTGCTGTTCTGAAACTTGTATAGAACCTGAGGATTTAACCGAAACCCTTGGAAGAATAGAATACCGAACTTCTTGAGTGAAACTAGGTTGATCCTCAGATTCAACTCTTTTTTCCATTGATTCCCAACTTCCTTCTGGTGGGATATCTTGTCTGAGGTCGGATACGTCTAAGATAGGAGTTTCACGACCTGCTAATCTAACAGATGCTCCCGAAAGAGATACCACAAAAGAAGATTTATTTTCGAATACACACTTGCAATGCCATACACCGGGCCTATCATCTTCTTTGGCATTAACATAAGAAAACTGGCGTCCAGAACTTGAAACATTCTCAAAATTAATACGTGAAACTGTAGATTCAGCATTGTATGTAACAGTAGACTTACCAGCAGGTATCTTCTCTACGCCATCAATCAAAATCGTAGGTAAGATAACCAATTTTCTATTTTCTCCTATAGCCATCCTTCCGATTTCCCATATAACAGTAGTTTCTTCTACACTATATTCAGGTGAGCTTGGAATCTCAAAATTTGAAGGGAAAGAACGTCTGAGAACGACGTCTGTCAAAGAAACTGGAGAAATATTTTCAATGTCGATAGAGAAAAGTACTTCTTGCGCATTTTTTGAGAATACTAAAGACATACTAGATTCTTGATCTCTCTCAGGTTCAGTATCAATTTTTTCTTTGATTTCTAACATCCTAGGGCCATTTGAATTGTAAGGAATTGTGGTTTCTTCAGTTGCATCTAATTCACGAACTGTTACGGTTTTACCACCTAAATCGGTAGCATCAGTATTAGAAAGTTCAATTTCAATATCCCATGCTCGATGCTTTTTACTAGGATTTTTTAGTATTAGTTTACCCTCTATTGTTTGTTTTATAGCACTACCATCTGGATTAATTAAAGATTCTTCTACTTCACTAAGGGTTGCATGTAATTTGTCACCAGGAATTACATCAACCTCTGAAGATAAGCGCAAATGATTTCGAGTCTCTGATACTGAAACTGAAGGTGTATTGAATGATTCGAGAGCATCAGAAAGATTATTCAGGATAATTTGTTCATCTTTAACAATAGTTTCTTCTATCCCCCAAATCTCAGAATCATTATTACTCGATTGAACTGTATTTGGTGAATCTAAAACCTCTAATTTATCAGAAAGAGATTTGATTTCATCTAAGTTATCTTCAGTATCAGAAACTATCGATTCACCAACGGATGACGTAGTGGATTCAGTCAGACTAGATAATGGAGGAAATTCTAAACCAGGAGGTGGGGGTGGAATAACCAAACCAGGTGGTAATGGCGGAATATTAGAATTAGGAGTTGCTGAAGAACCATTGATTAAATTATCAATTGTGCCTCTAATATCATCTAAAGAGTTATCAATTTTATCCTTAAGACTATTCTTTTCATCATCCTCAGGAGGTGGTGGTGGTGGTTGAAATTCAAACCCAGGAGGAGGCGGGGGAGGGGGGGGTAAATTATCAGACATCCCAAATACACCGTGTAACTTGAACTAAGACGTAGGTTAGATTGGTTTAATCGTTCCTTGTAAGACATGTTCAAACAATTATGATACGAATGGTTGAAGAATTAACTATGTCAGGGTTAAACATGAGTGCTCAAGACGCGACCGCCCCACCAGTAATTTTCGTAGTAGGGACCGCAGGTGCTGGAAAGAGTTCGCTTGTCACTGCATTTCAAAGATGGGCACGATTTCTCGAGGTTGATGCTTTAACTATTAATCTAGATCCTGGAGCGGAAAGAGTACATTATGACCCTGAATTTGACGTTAGAGACCTTATTTCACTATCTGATGTGATGTCTGAGTATGACTTAGGCCCAAATGGTGCTCAGATACTTGCTGCCGATTTAGTAGCAGCACAAGCCGAAGATGTATTTCAAGAGATAGATGGTATATCTGGAGATATACTAGTTGTTGATACACCAGGGCAAGTTGAATTATTTGCATTTAGAGAGGCATCAAGTCATTTAGTAGAAGTAATTGGCCAAGGAAGAGCTTGTCTAATATTCTTATTCGACCCAATGTTATCACAAACACCGAGTGGATTTGTATCACAAATGCTTCTTTCTTCAATAGTTCACTTCAGATTAGGTCTACCTACAGCGAATTTCTTATCTAAGTCCGACCTATTAGAACCGGATGTTCTTGAAAGGATTATCGAGTGGGGTGAGAATTTGGATGTATTGGAAGCGGCTCTTTATGAAGAATCTGCATCTCAAAGTTTAGATGCAGCACATTCAGGACAAAGAGCAGAATTCGCTATCGGACAACTTAGAATGATGCAACATGCGTCCATTCAGCCAGGATTAATACCATTATCCAGTGAAGAAGAAGAAGGATTAGCAGATGTATTGACATTTGCCCAGTCTCTCTTTGGTGGCATGGCAGATTCTAGAGATGGTTTCCAAGGGGATATTGAACATGAGTTATGAAATTGAAAAAAGAGATTTGATGGCCATTGATGATTTTCAAGAAGATCTGCCTGAAATTATCAATTGGGCTATAAACCTGAAGAATGATGAAGATCTTTCTGATAGTTTCAATCCATTGGAAGGTATGACTATAGGTTCCATTTATGAAAAACCATCTACGAGAACAAGAGTTTCTTTTGAAGTTGGTGTGAATAAATTAGGAGGTCAACCTTTGACACTACTTGCTAATGATATACAGTTAGGTAAAAGTGAGTCTGTTTCAGATACTGCAGCGGTATTATCGAGGTACTTAGATGGAATAACTTACAGATGTTTCAAACATTCCGATGCACAATTACTAGCCAGTAGTGCTACTGTACCTGTGATTAATGCACTTTCAGATATGCATCATCCCTGTCAAGCGGCGGCTGATTTAATGGCAATAACTGAAAATAAAAAAGATCTAAATGGTCACATATCATGGGTAGGAGATGGAAATAATGTATTACATGATTTATTATTAGCAGGAGTATCTTTAGGCCATGATGTGAAGTATGCTACACCTGAAGGTATGGAACCAAATAAAGAAGTAATTGGTAGAGCTGAAAAAATAGCGAAACAAACAGGAGCAGTAATTACCGCAACTAATGATCCAATAGAGGCAGTCAGTGATGCTGGAGTAATATATACAGATATTTTTGTGTCAATGGGGGAAGAACACATTAAGGATAAATTTGCAGCTTTTGACGGATTTCAAGTAAATGAAGAACTTGTATCAAATGCCAAAGATAATTATCTGTTTATGCACTGTTTACCTGCACACAGAGGAGAAGAGGTCACAGATGCCGTAATTGACTCAAAAAATAGTATAGTTTTCGATCAGGCTGAGAACCGAATGTGGGCACAAATGTCGCTACTTACTTACATGTGTAATCCAATAGCTTGGGAAGCATATCGCGATCTATATTAATGCACTAATGATTAATCCTAAGAGGGAGAATTGCAGTGACCTCTTGATTAATAATTGAGCATTTCTATCTTCAGAAAATGCTAATTTTCTTTTGACCTGAAATAAGATTAACAAGCCAGGAGTAATGAGAATCAAATGTTCCAAAGGGAATATTTCGAGTGCAAATGGTGCAAGAAGAGAAAACATAGTGAATAATAGAATTACCCAAGCAACAAGTCTTGTTTTTTCTATACCAATCCTCATAGCAAGAGTATTTCTACCCTTATCACCATCTATATCTTCTATGTCTTTAATGATTTCACGAGCTAAATTATAAGTAAAACCGAGGATAAATAGTGAAATTACTCTTGAATTAGTAAAATCGAATACACCTGCCCCACCGAATAAAATAACCATACCTACTGAGAGACTGATTGCAATATTACCTGGAAGTCCCCTATCTTTTAATTTTAAACTAAAGTTACTTGATGATTCATAATTAATCAAGAGAAATATGGCCATTAACCAAATTAATATCGATGGTGCCCAATTTTCAAAACCATTTTCAAAATTAGTTGAGATATATCCGGCTAAAATTAGACTAACAAAAGAAATTAGCATTAGAGAGGAGGTCACTATTTTAGCATGAATAACAGATATTATTCCACTAGGTAGTGGGCGATCTGGTTTATTCTCTTTATCTATCTCAACATCTAGAATATCATTTAGAGCATTCCAGGAACACATGAAAGCCCAAACAGACAAACCATGTAATATTGTTATTGATGCAAAATACCCTTGAGGTATTTCACCCAGAGCTAATAATGATCCAAAGAAAACACCAATTAGTCCAGTTAATGAATTACCGAATCTGAATAAAGTAAACCATGAACCAATAGTAGACTGGTCGCTCATGCATGTCTTACTATACCATTAGACTTGACTGCTTCCCCGAAAAGTGCTCACACTATCGCAATTTTGACATGTAATGACCAAATACAAACTGTGTAAATACTTCCTCTAAACTGTCCCCTTACATGACCAATTTTTTCAAAACGATTATCTTTGGCCAAAATATTACCAACTTGGTTCATTGTAGCCCCCCATTTGAAACGAGTATTGAGATGATCGAATATTTCTACAGTATTAGCTGTTTCATTTTTTTGAAGATAGATTTCAACTTCATTCCTAAGTCTACTGGTTCTTGACATCAAGCCAACTCCATTAGTTTGGATTTCGAATTAATATATCTAGAAACTAATCCATCCCATCCAGAAGAACTGATTTCAATATTCTTTGATTTTTGGGATAGTGGCTCCCAAGAATCAGAGTTAATGTATTCATTAGAGTTCACTAGAGCAATATGAGTTGCTCTTTGGCTCTTAGATTCTGTTTTATTAAGACTTGAAAAAGATACTATTCTACATGGTTCAGGTCTTTTCCTGTAAATTGTTACAGCTTGCGTGTTAAATTGTAGGCTCATGTTTTGTGGTTTGGTGCTTAGCATATGAACCAACATAAGAGAGGCATGACTAAAAGTGAAAGTGTACATAATCAATTATGCGGCTCAAGCCACTCTTTTCTTAAATGAAAGTAAACTCGAAGTGTACAAGGCTCGTGTAGTGTAGTGGTCCATCATGAAGCCCTCTCGAGGCTTCGACCCGGGTTCAAATCCCGGCACGAGCACCAATATTCTAGTTATTTAGGGATAATAATAGTCTTAAGCACCCCTTCGTTGGCGTAGTAAGGTCTGAATGCGTGTAGAGCAAGATGTTAAACTAACCTTTGAAGATGTACTAATACGACCTAAGCGCAGTACGCTGGTTTCTAGGTCAGATGTTTCTCTTGAGAGAAAATTCAAGTTCAGACATTCTTCTACAACGTGGTCTGGCGTACCTATCGTGTCTGCAAATATGGATACTACTGGATTATTTTCAATAGCCAAAGTTTTACAAGAACATAAAATGATTACATGCCTACAAAAATTCTATGCTACCAGAGAATATGCTGCTGCATGGGAAGATGGAATTAATCCTGATTTTATTGCTGCTACTTGTGGATCTACTGAAGAAAGTTTGACGCTTCTAGAAAGAAAGATGGGCACTAATTCTGATATGAAATTTATCTGCATTGATGTTGCCAATGGATATAGAGAAATTTTCTTAGATTTCGTGAAAACTGTTAGAGATAAATTTCCAGATAAAATAATCATTGCAGGAAATGTTGCAACCAGAGAAATGACAGAGGCACTCATTCTTGCTGGTGCTGATATAGTTAAGGTTGGAATAGGACCTGGTTCTGTTTGTACTACGAGAAAGGTTGCAGGAGTTGGTTATCCTCAGCTAAGTGCTATTGCTGAATGTGCTGATGCAGCACATGGATTGGCAGGGCATGTCATGGCAGATGGAGGTTGTTCATCGCCAGGTCATGTTGCAAAGGCATTTGCAGCTGGAGCAGACTTTGTAATGCTTGGAGGGATGTTTGCAGGCCATGATGAATCTGGTGGAGAAGTCGTGGAAGGTACTAATGGAAAGATGTACAAGTCATTCTATGGGATGTCATCCTCAAAAGCTATGGAAACCCATTATGGAGAAGTTGCTAAACATAGAGCACCTGAAGGTAAAGAAGTAAGGGTCCCATATAGAGGCCCTCTCGCAACATCCATACAAGAAATTCTAGGAGGCGTACGTTCTGCTTGTTCATATGTAGGCGCACGTAGAATCAAAGATCTACCAAAGTGTACTACGTTCATTAGAGTGACACAAACTACTAACGAAGTTTATCAACGATTTAATGTAGAAGAATAAAGCGAAATCTAGCAAGAATTCACTGGCTCCCAAAATTCTTCCTTTGACTGACCTGTATTTTGACCGACTTGCTCTCCCTCAGACTCTGTGTATTCATAATAGGTCAAACTAGTTTGAGTATCTCCGTTCGTCCCAGTCATCCATAGATCTTCTTGAGACGTTATGACTTCAAATACATAACATCCGTAGTCATTTATTTCCATTTCATCTACAGGAATATATTGCATGCCAATAACCGCATCCTCAACCGAGCCTTCAAGAGGGAGTTCGGAACCAAAATCACCAACGTTTACTTGACTGCCTGAACCGTAAACACCATTCATTGAATCCCATGATGCTTCTCCATTAACTACGCTAACTTCAGGGTAATCAATCGATATACTAGAAGAATCGATATTTTCATAGTACAGAGTTGCTTGAACATTGTAATCGGAGTGAATAATTCCGCTAGGACGACTTGTTCCTGTAGAATCAATACCTGACCAAGTCCTTAGCCCTATACCAAGAATGCATCCATCAGTATGATCATCACAATCAGCACCTGTACCAATCGATCCTAATGCATCTCCTTGAACATCAGTAATTGTTCTCTGTAATGAAGAATCAGTTAGAGTATAGGATAAATCAGAATCACCCGAAACAAATTTGATTACATATTTCATGGCTGATAGTGAATCTGCGTTACCTGAATAAAAGTCTGCAACATTAAGGGAAAGAAGGCCGTAGGGACCTATACCATCCTCTCGATCAACTGAGAAAGAGACTTCGCCACTCCACACTTGAGCCCCATCATAATTGATTGAAACATCAGCAGAACTACCCGAAGAACCGAATAAAGAACCAGATTCTCTAATTTTCAAAACAATTTGTGTAGCGTCATCTGATAATTCATCATCAACAATAGTCAAACTAGAAGAATTTAGACTAGTTATTGCATAAGGAGTTGCCAGTAATAACAAACAGAAAACGGCTATAGCACCGGTCATTTTTCTATCTAATGATGACCACAAAAGGAAAAATGACCCAGATAATAGCAGAATAGGCAAGAAAATAGCATAGGAATAATCTTGTTGAAGTTGAGGATTAGCAGTGATGAAACCAGATACGAGGCCTATCAATGCCAGAAATAAACCTAATTTCATTCCATTTGAGCCTAATAGAGAAGAAAATCCTTCAGAATCTTGAATATCTGATTCGAATTTTATCTCTGCATCAATAACATCTTCTGTTTTTTGTTCCATCGCTTTCTTTAGTAGTCCGCCATCTGCCATCTAAGACACCTCTAACGTGTTACGACAAATAATGAGTTATCAACCCGTTGATTAATAGGCTCATAAATGGGCATTTAATCTAGTTATTAGAATAAACGAGAATCGAGAACTCTTAATTCACCATCATCATCTTCTTCTTCATCATCATATACTCTGAATCTACCTGCAATCGCTGCTGCTGCAAGAGCTGTGATCATAGTAGTTCCAATCAACTCAAATCCAGGTAAGTAAACACCACGGATGTAAAGAGTAACTGATTGAATCTGAGAATTAGGAATTCCTTCAGTCCGTACTGAATAATCAGATGTTGCTTTGAATTGCAAATTATAGTATTTGTCAGTCCATCCTTGATTCTTAGGGGTGCGGATCTGTACCCTTACTTTCTCAGGTGGAGACTTAGATTCAATCTCAACATTAACAAGAGGTAGGCTGAGTGTAAAGCCTTCATCACTTAGTTCATCATAATTCGCAATTTCGATATTCATTCTGTCTAAAGCATTTCCGTCATTATAAACATCGTAAGAAACCATGTAGTCAACTTTAGGCCTTAGTTGAATGAATGCTAGTTCTGAAGCAACTCTTAATCTACTAAATTGCTTAACTACCGCCAATACCTTGTAAGTTGTAGGAGTTCCAGGGTATGCCACTCCATTAGCTTGCGATACAGTAGCAGTGATTGAAATCTGATGTTGACCTTCAGCCATCTGTAAATCTCCTCTCAAAATTACTTGGAAACTGGTTGAAAGACCAGATCCGACAGTCAAAGATGCAGGACCTGCAGAAACTAATGCACCTGACTGGATAACAATATCAACCTTAATCTGATGAGCAGATGGATTTTCTAAATCACAATTTACTATTGATGTACGTGTTGAACCAGGATATGTCTCAATAGGCTGAGGATTTTCGCAGGTTAGAGAAACATCAGGAGTAACCCCTTGAGCATGTACTGCGGCTGCTCCTGCCCACATACTTAGAAAGTAAACTGCCAGTAATATTAGGACAGGTCTAACTGAGCGGGCAGATGTCATATCTCCAATCCCGTGTGAAACTCTATTTTAGGGTTCTCACTAATAGAGCATGAAAAACTAACAAACAATAATAGAAATTTGAAAATGAAGAATACAGAAAAACGTCTAAAAAAAGGAAAATTTGGTGGACCCGACCGGATTTGAACCGATGGCCACTCGGTTATGAGCCGAGCGCTCTAACCAACTGAGCTACGGGTCCTATGACATGACTCGAATGCGACTTGGAAATGAACCTTATTATCAAACGATATTAAAAATTTGATTGAAAAAAATATTTTTTAGATACATAACATCCTAAAAATCCTAAAAAGAAAACAATAATTGAGAAAAAATAATTGAATGTATCTTTATTTTTTGAATGACTCGAATCTAAAGGATAGAGATCAAGAGTATCTCCAACTCCATCAGAATCGGCATCAATAATATTCCCTCTAATAATGAAAAATAATTCACATTAAGTGAAAAAAATTACATTAAGTTACCACTGTAACACTTATGTCCTCTATCCTTCCGTATGGAGTTAGAGAGTGCATACTATGGCCATGGACGAAAAAATGAATAAAGCAACAATAATGTTAGTAATTGGAATTATGTTAGTAGGAGTTAATGCGACAATAGTCACATCAACATTTGATGGATTAATTTCAGAAGGTATGGCAGATAATGTTGCTGCTGCATATGCACAAGATGAGCTAATTGATGATGATTGGAACGAATCTACTTCTGAAAAAGTATACTTTGGATATAATCTTACAGACATTGATGCATTATCAAGTGAAGACCCCTCCAATGCATATACTAAGGTAGGACCATGGATTTACAACGTTACATCTCACAAAGAGCTCTTAGATTGGAATGAAGTTGAAGGAACTATGACATATTCAGAATATGAAGTGTTTGAATGGTGTGGAGATTGTACATGGGAAGATAGAGATGGAACCATGGGAGATATTGGAAAAATATACGACTCTGTCCCAGGAACAAATGACTTCCAAAACGTCAATATCTTGTGGATGGCAGAAAGTATTGGAGCAATTGGACCAGTAGGTTTCGAATATGGAGAACCATTTGCTAAAGCCGGTTTTGCAACAAATATGATGGAATTAGAGCTTTCAAGTAAGGCTCCAAGTATATGGTCAGCAGAAGAAATTAGCAATAAATTATACGGTGATGATGCCGCGACACCGAGTAATGTAATGACAGGAGCATATGCAGTATGGAATGCTAGCGCAGGAGCAGGAATGATGGAGCCGGATTTTACATCTTCAGCGAATATGATTCTAGAAGATGCAGTTGACCCTTCAACTGGCATGTGCATTGCACTAACTTGTGACTATGGACCAATGCTAGTAGCTGGAATGGGTGAGCCAAATGAAGTAGTCACACCGACCAGAGCTATGTTATACGGATATTCTGATATTTCAGAACCTGAGAGGACTCATATCGATTGGGCTGTATATGCACTGGCAGGTAGCACATTCTTAGCAAATGGAGGTGGCGCTGATCTAACTACTACTGATAATAATAGAGAAAGGCTATTAGAAGTTAGTGGAGTAAATATTGCAAATCCTGCGGTTCTAGAATATCTATTATTTGGGATAAATGAGGATGGTTTGGCAGAAGGAATAATTCAAGAAACTGACTTCAATGGATTACCACTAAATGGTAATATTCTTTTCTTATTAGGTGCACAGGGAGATGCTTTTAGCACTATGAGCACCTATGGAATAGGATTAACTCAGCTTCTTGGATTAGCAGATTGGGCAGGTGCTTGGATTGGTATGCTTGGAATTCCTGCTGAATTTCCGATGATACTTACAGGTAGTTCAGGGACAATGAACGCTAATGATTGGTGGATAGCATCGTTCGGCGGAGAAGAACCTCTGGCTGGCGGATATATCCCTCTAGGATTGAATATGGGACCTTGGGAAGGACAAATTGATATGTCGAGTGAGGATGTAAGAAATGTACTTTACGATAGTCCATATGCATTAGCATCAACTGGTTTTGGAGCCGAATTCATGTATGGAGAAGCAACAGGGAAGACTCTCCCTCAAGGTGCTGATGGTGCCGAAGTAGGAGGAACTGTATCTGACTGGAATGATGAATATGTTGCTAATCTATATGGAATAACTGTATTAGAAGCACAATCAGTTAGAAATTATATCGCTAACTTCATGGTAGATCTAGTTGTACCTACTTTACTAACATTCCAGACCGGAGCAAGTGCTTACACAACTCAAACAGTAGACCAATGGTTGTTTGGTTCTTGTGACCCTGTTTTAGAATTCCAATATGGTTCAGTTGCTTGCTATTCAAGTCTAGAAACCAACAAAACGTACTATGGTTCAGTATCAGAAGAATTCCCTAATGGGATATCAACTGGAGATTACTCAGCATATGTGATGAGTATTGAAGGAGATACAATTGGTCAAAGATTAATGCAAGGATATGCTAATACAGATGGAGATGGACTATGTGATTTCGATTACTCAGCGAGTGGAGTATATCTGGGAGAAGATATTGAATGTACAGAAGGACAAGTATATGGAATGACCGAATATCTAACTTGGAGGGCTCCTGCGAAAGATGCTGCTAATTACGGACTTATGGAAGAGGCTGTAGGATCAAGTGTTGATTATGCAGTATTAGAGAATTCAATAGGAGCAATAGGTACTGCTGATGAATCATTCAAGTATAACCTAGGAGGTTATGCAGTTGCAATGACAGAAGTTGGCGAGAATGTAGAATTCAAAGGAATACCTATGGTTGAGCATAGTATCGTACTTGATGCAACACAGCACAATATTCAATCGAAATTAATTCCAACTAGTTTGTCTCCAATTTCAGTGACTCCTGGTGTATTAGGATTATACTTTAATGGAAATGTTGACTTTAAAGTAGAACCTAATACTAATGCTGTGATGTATGGTCATGGAACATTGCAATTCGTTCTAGATATCAGAGGCTTAGGGTATGATAGCCCAGATCTAAGCGAAGGAGCAACTGATGCGTATCCTGTTTTTGAAATAGCAATTCATAGTGAAATCGATGATGATGCAGCAGAAGACGTTAGAGGTGCAACAGATAGCATAGGAATAATGGGCTTTACAACCTTAGATGCCCCTATGCCAATTCTTGCATTGAACCTTGTCCAATTGGTTGTTTATGTATTAGGACTTGGAATGTTGGCATATGGAGTAATGAATATGTCATCAAAGAATGAAGATGAGTAGTAAATTGACTTTTCTTATTCATCCCTTCATCACGAAGGGTTCAATCATTCTCACCCACCCCCTAGAATAGAAGGGTTTGGATGAGACTGAGGTATATCGATCGGATAAGAGCTATTGCCATACTATGTATGGTTCAAGTGCATACTGCAGCAATAATCCCTCCAGAAGGAATATCTGTTGACCATCCAATTGCATTTTTTTCTGCAGCAATAGGAGGAATGGCAGCACCAATGTTTGTTACTATTTCAGGATGGGGAATATACCGTAGCGCCATTAGAAGAAGTGAATCTGAAAATAATAATATTCCTTCTTGGATTTCATGGATTGTTCCACGCATCACTATACTGACTATTTGTCAGTTATTAGTTAACTCAGCATTATTGATGGATAGAGGAGGAAGATTTGATTGGATGACTCCAGGTGTACTGACTTTACTGGCATTAGCATCTCTTGTAGGTCCAGTAATAGTATATCTAACAAAGAAACAACGATTTTCTATAATGCTATTGTTTATAATTTCACCAATGATAATTGGAGATCTTAATGGTGTAGATCTATATTGGAGTGAAAGAGTATCATCAATTGGAATTGAAGGATGGATAGAGAGACTTCTATTGAATGGTACTTATCCAGCATTACCTTGGTTAGCATTCATATTTTTAGGAAGTTTGATAGATGAAGATAAAGAGAATTTAGACAATCAAAATAAGATTGTCAAGGCTGGTCTAATCATAATTTCTATCAGTATGATTTATTCAATATATGAAAGAATACCATGGGCTCTTACTGAAGGAAATGCAATACTAACTTTTTTCCCAGCCAACTCTATATTTATTCTTACTTCGGGTATATTCGTAGTTATCTTATTTCGAATTTTAGAAGGTGGTGAAAAATCAGGAGGTGAACCCTTTGGAGGAGAAAAATTCTCTTGGTTGGAGCCTGCAGGAAGATTATCTTTAACAATATATGTAGCGCACTTTGTATTGCTGGGATTTGTAGCATATGAAATGCAAAATCAATCTCGTTTGGAAATCTATACTGCATTTATATTGACAATTTTACATACATCTATATGGATTCCTTTATCTATATGGCATGAGAAATATATCCCTAAACTTTCATTTGAAGAACTTTTGAGAAGACTGAGTTAGTCTTGAAGGTAGTCTGTCGTCCAGCTTATGGGGCCAAACCAGCCTGTATTTTCATGATTTGATGCTTGGATTCTTCCGTAGTATGTAGTCCCCCAAGACAAACCGGTTACAGTGGTTGAATAGTTACCAATAGAACTACTTCCTAAATCCAAACTACTAGCCCAACCAGTTGACTGATTTCCCATATCAATAGTTCCATAATAGAAAGTTAAAGAAGTGTTAGTCCCATTATCATAAGTTTCCCAAGAGATTTCTGCCGTACTTGTCGTCTCATCAGAAGGGGCTAAATTTCGAATAATTGCATCATATACAAAGAAATCACCACGAAGAGAGTCATTATTCCAAACAGGTAAATGATCAAGGGCATCATAAGTTTGCTGGTTCAGAGGGAATCCCCATGCAGCATGGTAAGGAGCGAGATTGTACCCAGTTGTATTAGAAAGATGCATTACCCAATAGTTGAATTCTTCAACGTCACCTACTGGAACCTCATCATTAGGTAGAGTGTAGTAAAGACTCAAGGTTTCTGTTATTACGTCCCAACCCCATTCTTCTTTAATAATTAAGAATGTATCTAGAGCGGTCCAAACTGACCAATTAGAAATATTAGAACCGTCATCGAAATACGAACTCATCCTTGATTCTCTTTGTTGAGGATCTACTGCACTATGTCCCTCTATTCCAACTAAATCTTCCATCAGATAAACACTTGCAAAGTTACAACTGGTTTCGGTATTACCGGGTAATGTAGAAGGCATCCATTGATGATTATGGCCAAGCTCATGGAACATTCCCCAGTCACCATTCTCACTCATATAAGTATAATTGACTACGTCAGGAACACTTAGATCGTGAGCCATGAATG
>Ga0209425_10002615_pt1 | contig 19867 bp, 14 predicted proteins | sample COG_05_FD_184749 | JGI IMG/M metagenome (GOLD analysis project Ga0209425, IMG submission 184749) | Pelagic Microbial community sample from North Sea - COGITO 998_met_05 (SPAdes) (version 2) | ecosystem: Environmental > Aquatic > Marine > Neritic zone/Coastal water | place: Helgoland, sampling...
AGAGTATTTTTAAAACACCGTTATTGCCTTCAATGCGGTATGGGTCAAAACTAATGTTTAAAGCTGAGAATTTTCAAGAGACAGGTTCATTTAAAATTCGTGGTGCATTAAGCAAATTAACTGCATTAGCTAAGGAAAAAAACTTAGATGAGGTAAAGTTTATAACAGCTTCTTCTGGTAATCATGGGATAGCATGCTCGAAGGCATCATCAATATTAGGGGCTTCTTTAACTGTTGTTTTACCGAAAACGGTAGCGAAAATTAAGCTTGAGCGAATAAAAGGTTTTGGAGTTCAAGTTTTGATAGAAGGAGATGAATCAGGTCAGGCAGAATTATACGCGCAGAAACTTTCGAAAGAAAAAGGGTATTTTTATATATCACCTTATAATGATTTAGATGTTATTGCTGGCCAGGGTACAATCGGGTTAGAGCTTATTGAGCAAATGAAAAATCAGTCTATTGACAACTTGTTTGTATCAATCGGTGGTGGGGGTCTGATAAGTGGTATTTCAGCTGTTATAAAAGCCCATAGCCCTTCAACAAAAATTTGGGGTGTGTCTGCGATTAATTCGTGTACTTTAGCAGATTCAATAAAAGCTGGAAAAATGATTAGTACTGATCATTTTGAAACCCTGGCTGACGGTTGTGCGGGTGGTGTAGATGAAGACACTGTGACTTTACCAATTACACAGCAAACTATTGATGAGTTGATTTGGTGTGAAGAAAATGAAATTGAGAAGTGTTTTAGAGATATGGCGTTTGAGGAGCATCAAATTGTTGAAGGCTCAGCAGCATTAGCATTGGCTGGTTTTAAACAGGTTGAAAAACGGATTGGTAAGCAAAATTCTATAGTTTTATTATGTGGTGCTAATATAGATATAGATTTAGCAAAGAAATTGTTGGCTTAGGTTTAAGCCAAGGTATTCCTAATATTTTAATAACAATTGCTTGTATCGTAATATTAGCAAGTCGCAAGCAAATCCAAACTAAATTGGTTATATACTTTGGTTAAAATTTTTAGGCAGTTTTGGTGTGGCTGCAATTAATTCTTTTGTATAATCATGCTTAGGATCATTGAAGACCATTTGCGTTTGACCACTTTCAACAATACGACCTGATTTCATAACTAACACTCTGTCTGTTATATTTCTGACTACTGATAGATCGTGACTTATAAACAAATAAGAAAGGTTAAATTTTGAAGATAACTCTGCTAACAAATCTAGAACCTGCGCTCTAATAGAAACATCAAGAGCTGAGACAGCCTCATCTAATACGATAAGGCTAGGTTTTATTATTAAGGCTCGAGCTATTGCTATTCTTTGACGCTGGCCCCCTGAAAACTCATGTATATACTTATTTGCGTCCTCTCTTTCTAAACCAACATTCAGTAGGGCGTCATCTATCTCATTTTTAAGTTCTAGTCCTTTAGGTTGGTCTTCAATTAAGTAAAATGGTTCAGATATTAGCCGTCCAACTTTATGCCGTGGATTAAAAGAACCAAATGGATCTTGGAAAACTACTTGCATTTTGCGTCTAATGTTAGGGTCTAAATTTTTACCTGCTTTTACAATATCACCTTCCAGCTTGATTTCACCGCCTTGCAATTCTTCCAAGCCCAGTATTGCTCGTGTTAGGGTTGATTTTCCACAGCCACTTTCTCCAACTAATCCTAAGTTTTCACCCTTTTTCAACGTAAAACTGATATCACGTATAGCTGGAAAATCTTTTTGTCGAGAAAATATACTTTCGCGCGGTAATTTATAATTCCGAATAACGTTTTTAATTTCGAGCAAGGGGGCTTCTGCTAATTTTGGGTTTCGAGTTGGTACGTGATTTGAAGCAGAAAATAATTGTCTAGTGTATTCATGCTTCATATGATGGAACACATCTTTTGTTTTTCCAGCTTCTACAATTTTCCCATTTTGCATCACAGCAACATTATTTGCTAATCCTGATACGACGGCCAAATCATGTGTGATCAGGATCAACGCCATTTTTTCTTCTTCAACTAAAGACCGTAATAATTTTAAAATTTGAGATTGGGTCGTGACATCTAATGCTGTGGTGGGTTCGTCAGCAATTAAAATTTGTGGTCGCATTGCAATCGCTAACGCTATTGCAACTCGTTGCCGCTGTCCTCCAGATAGTTCATGAGGATATTTGCTTAATGGGAATTGCTTTGCAGTTAGTCCAACGCGGTTTAATTTTTCGCGAGCAACTTTTAATGCTTCACTTCGTTTTGCATGACCATGAATAATTAATGTTTCTGCAACCTGATTCCCAATTGTTTGGACAGGGTTAAGTGCTGTCATTGGCTCCTGAAAAATCATACTGATTGCATTTCCTCTCAAGGAGCACATTTTTTCTTCTGAGATTTTTGCCAAGTCTATTTCAGACAGGGTCACTGCGCCTGTCATTTTTGCGCCATCTGGTAATAATTTCATTAAACCGAGAGCAGTCATAGACTTTCCAGATCCACTTTCTCCAACTATACCAAAAATTTCACCTTCGTTTACTGAAAATGAAATGTTATCTAAAATTTTTGTATCATGAATAGATAGTGTTAAATTTTCGACATTTAGAAGGGTCATTTTTGTGCTCGCCTTATTCTTGGGTCTAGAATATCACGCAAACCATCTCCCATTAAGTTTAAGCCAAGGACTGTTAAAATAATTGCAAAACCTGGAAATAGAGCCAAGTGAGGGGCAAAAGAGATCATTGTTTGACTATCTGCTAACATCCTACCCCAACTTGGAGTTGGAGGCTGAACGCCCAAGCCAACGTAACTTAACGCTGCTTCTGCCAAAATCCCTAAGCTAAATTGAATGGTACCCTGAACTATTAAAAGATTAGCAATGTTGGGCAAAATATGTTCAGCCGAAATTCGAAATGCACCTTTCCCAGCGACTCTAGCAGATAATATGTAGTCTAAATTCCAGATAGACAGAGCACCACCCCTAGATATTCTCGCAAAAACTGGGACATTGAAAATTCCAATTGCTATTATTGCATTAAATGCAGAAGGGCCAAACACAGCAGTAATTAAAATAGCAATAATCAATGATGGGAATGCAAATACAAGATCATTGCCTCTCATGATTAAGTCATCTAACCAATGCCCATGACGCGATGCTGCCCATAAACCAAGTGGTACTCCAATGATAATTCCAATTCCAACAGCGACAACGGCGACGGCGATTGATGTTCTGGCACCAACCATTATCATTGAAAATATATCCCGCCCAAAATGATCAGTTCCAAACCAATTAATAATTGATGGCAGTTTAAATCTAGATGTGATCTTTAGAACTTCAACATTTTCAGGTGTCCAGAAAAATGAAGCCAAAGCGGCGAAGAGAAATGTAGCAAATAGTATTCCACCAAAAATAAGTGTACGAGGAAGTTTCATTGTTTTCTTCTTAGCCTAGGGTCTACAGCGGCATATGTAATGTCGACAATAAATGTTACGGTTATGACAGCAAAAACTAGAAGCATTACAACACTTTCAACTACAATCAGATCACGCTGAGTTATTCCTTGAAAAATAAGTCTACCTAGGCCTGGAAGAAAGAATACGTTTTCTATGATTATGGCTCCAGCCATGAGAAAAGAAAATTGCATTCCAATTATTGTCAAAACGGGGATCATTGCATTTTTTAATGCATGTCGCCAAATTGCCTGACTTCGGGTAAGTCCTTTTGCTCTAGCAGTTCTGACATAATCTTGATCCAATGTGTCTAAAATGCTTGAACGCATTATTCGAGCCAAAATACTAGCTTGTGGTAATGCCAGAGCAATTGCCGGCAAGGTTAGGGACTTAATAGATAGTAAAAAACCTTGATCCCAACCTGGAAAGCCTCCCGCTGAGAACCAACGTAAATTTATTGCAAAAATTAATACAAGGATCATAGCAAACCAAAAATTTGGTATTGCTACTCCAAGTTGAGTCGTTCCCATAATGGTTAGGTCAACTGGTCTTCCGCGATTTGCAGCAGCGATTAGTCCAACAGGAAATGCAATTAAGGTTGAGATTGCAAGAGCATAGATGGCCAGTGGTAAACTTATCCAAACCCTGGCCATGATAAGCTCAGAAACAGGCACACGATATGTATACGAAATCCCAAAATCCCCTGTTAACATACCAGAAATCCAATTAAAATATCTTGAAATAATAGAGCCGTTCAGACCAAGTTGGTCTCGAAGAGCAGCTATCGTATCTGGCTGTGCATTTATTCCAAGCATAAAAGATGCTGGATCACCTGGAATGATTTCGATAACCGAAAATATAACTACACTTGCAGCAATTAGGCTAAGCGATAATGAAATAAGACGCGTGAATGCAAAATGAAGCATGTGATTGTGCCAATATTAATTAAAATTTTTAATATTATTATTGTTAGAATAGCACGTCATGAGTGCTTCCCATGACGTGCTTTCTTTTAGTTTTATGTTTTAGTCAGACCAACTTACTCCTGTAAGATCTGTAGCTTGTGTAGGAGAGTTTTCCCACATTCCGTTAATTTTTGAGTTGATTACGGATGTTCTTGCTAGCTGAAAAAGATATCCATTAACATAGTCATCTGAAATAATCCTTTGAGCTTTCTTGAGCATACTTGAGCGTGCAGCTGGATCACTCTCGGCTGTAAGATCCTTCATCAATTGCTGAAAATCAGGATTATCATATTGGAAATAGTATGCTGGTCTTGCATATATTCCTATATCCATAGGTTCTGTATGTGAGACAATTGTTAACCCATAATCCTTTCCTTTGAACACTTGCTTTAGCCAATCAGCCCACTCTAGATTGCTTATTTCAGCATTTATTCCGACTGCTCTTAGTTGAGCCGCAATAATTTCTCCACCTCTGCGCGCGTAGGACGGTGGTGGTAATTTTAAAGTGGTGTCAAAGCCATTAGGATAACCAGCTTCAGCTAAGAGTTTTTTGGAAAGTTCGGGATCATAATTTGAATTTGCTGTTAAGTCCACATAATCTGGATGGTGTGGGGCGAAATGAGTGCCAATTGGTTTACCATACCCAAACATTGCACCATCAATTATTTCTTGTCTATTAATTGCGTGAGCAAGTGCTTTACGTACTTTTAAATTACTAAAATGTTCGTCTTTATTGTTTGTAGATAAAATAGTTTCGCCCTCTGTATTCCCACCAATTACAGTGAATCTCGGGTCTGCAGCAAATTGAGGAAGTGTTTCTGGAGCTGGATAGCCTGGAAACGCATCAAGATCACCTGCCATCATTGCTGCAAAAGCAGCTGTTGGGTCTGATATGAATTTGAATGTAGCTTTCTCAAGTGCTATCGGAGAGCCCCAATAGTTATCATTTTTTGACATTTCAATTCTGTCGCCTTGTACCCAGTTTGAGAATACAAATGGTCCTGTGCCAACAGGATTTGTAGCGGCGTTAGCAATTGATTCTGGCGCAACTATTACTGCATCACCCCATGCCATATTTGTTATAAAGCCACCATTTGGACTCGATAAAGTAACTTTTACCGTTGAAGCATCGACAACGTCTACAGACGCAATCCCTGCAAATAAGGCTTTTTGAGCATTTGTACTATCTTCACTTCGAGCTCGGTCTAAAGAAAATTTAACATCTTCTGCATCCATGGCTGTACCATCGTGAAACTTAACACCTTTATTTAAATGAAATGTATAGGTCAATCCATCGCTAGATATATCCCAACTTTTTGCTAAAGCTGGCGCTATAGAACCGTCTGCTTGATAGCGGGTTAACCCTTCAAAAATGTTTGCATAAACAACTTGATCAATGGCACCTGCGGCACCACCTGTCGGATCAAGATTAGGTGGTTCGAGTTGCATTCCAATAGTAATATCTGTTTGTGCTGCATGAGATAACATCGCGGTACTTAGCAATATAGCACTCGTAGCAGCTATTTTTTTTAAATAAAAATTCATCAATAGTTTCCTTCTAATGAGACCATTTAAACGGGATATCCTAGGTCTTGATTGATAATTCTTGGGCTTAGGTAAATTGCTTTCTTAGTCTTGAATTATCTATTGAATGAGTCAAGCCAACTGATGAAATTATTTTTTCAGTTCTAGAGGTTTGTTCTAATAGACCATAATTCAGGAAAGAATCGATGGCTCGTCACATTTTCAAGCCAACCAACACCAGCAGAACCGCCTGTACCCGGTTTATAGCCAATAATTTTTTGAACAGTTAAAAAATGGCGCCATCTGTAGATAGAAAAATTTTCATCCAAAGAGGTTAACTTCTCACCTAAATTGTACAGGTCATTCTCAAGGGATGCTTCTTGGTAAATATCAAGCCAAGCCGCCTCCACTGATTTATTAGCTTCATACGATTGGGTCCAATCCCTCTTTAACATCTTTTGGTCGATTTTGTGTCCGCGGCGATATAAAAGAGCAATAACATCGTCGTATAGACTTGGCGCATTCAAGGATTTTTCAATTTCTGGCCATACATGTGCCACGTTCTTATGTGCTGTTGCTAGTTTTTTACTTTTGTTACCTAAGACAAATTCTACATGTCTATACATAAATGAAAGCTGTCCAGAAGCTGTTCCCAAGTTATTTCGAAACTCACTAAAACCTTCGGTTGAAATTGTAGATAATACATTCCAGGTATCTGCTATATACTTAGCGTAAGCGATTGCCCGAGTTAAGATTTCCATGGCATTATTGATTTTGTCATTTCGAATTTGCATTTGTGCATTCACTAACTCAAAGTGGAAGCCTTTAAAGAGCATTTCTTTTATCTGACCCATTATGATAAAACAGTGTTCATCATAACCATCACTTCGTGGATGCTGCAGAGATAGAAGTATATCGATGCTTTGATAATCAATGTACGGGTTGGTTTTCCCTTGATAGTCTACAATAGGCTCTCCGCTAGTTTCTTTTACGATTTTATTTCTGCTTTCGTCTGAACCCATTGTCATGGGCCTTGCAGCAATTGATGTGTTTACTCCTGAAGGATCCACAATTTGTGTGTTAAATGGTTTATACTTTGGCATTTAGCTACTTTCATCTCTAATCATTTTTATCACATTTCTTCCTAATTCTTCATCAGGTTTACCCAAATCTAGAATAATATCAAAATGATTGCGATCGAGTATTTCTAATGTGCGTATATCTATGTCATTTTTGATCAATGCTTCAGAAAATATGATACTTTGTTCTTTGAACTCATTAGTTTCATATTCGCCCCAGCTAATAATTGTATTTGGAAATCCACTGAGATTCTCAAATAAAGGGCTCGCACCTACAGCGGCCTTTCGGTCCATTCCAATCGCTTTATTGATAGAAGTGGTTACTAGGGGCTCAAGATCATAAATACCCGATACTAAAACCAAACCAGCGATATCAGATATATTAAATTTATTTTGGCTCTGATTTTTTGTACAACACATTGCTGCTAAATGTGCTCCAGCCGAGCTGCCAGAAATATATATTTTTTTTGGATCATAGTTATATTTTAAATAAGAATGTACTAGCCAATTTACTGCGCTTTTACATTCATTTATTATCTCGTCAATGCTGGCTTTTGGACATAATGTGTAATCGATTGCTGCAAATGCAATATCATTTTTTATAAAGTCTAATGCTGAAAATTCAGATTCGTTTTTTGTTAATTCTTGCCAATAGCCACCATGAATAAAAATCATTAATGGGCAGGGTGCTGTTGGAGACGCACTTTTCGGAATAAAAAGATCTAAGGTGTTACTAGGTTTTGGGCCATATTGGCAATTAATGCTCTTGAGGTTTTTTTTTGAAAATTGGCTTTGTTTTATATATTCTTGCACGTATGGAAGGTAATCACCTCCAATAACTGAGCTGGGATTATATTCTCTTTCCAACTCTTCGCTATTTAGAGATTTCCAGTTTGTTCGCTTATCGAATTTCATAATCTTGCTAATTTTGTTATTAGAAAAGTGTGAATTATCAAATAGGCTCTCCTACTCGCCACAGTGTGGGTATTTTTTTATCTTCCTTTTCTTTCCATTTCTGCCATGCAGTTTGTACTTTTTTTAAATCAGTTTCAATATTTTCAATTTTGAACTCTCCTCGGAATTCTAACAAACCATCATCATCATACCACTCAAGGGCATCAATTTCACCTGGCTGTCTAAATCGTTCAACAACTAGACCAACCGTACCCTTTGCACGTTGAGGAGAGTGGCGAATATGTGAAGGTAGTAAAAACAATTCACCCTCTCGCACTAAAACTTCACTCCGTATCTTTGTATGGGGATCAATTATTTTTAATGTTAGGTCACCTGTAATTTGATAAAATAATTCTTCTCCTGGGTCATCATGATAATCGGGTCGATAATTTTCACCCCCAATGACCATTATTAAAAGATTTTCCCATTGCTCCTTATACAATTGGTGATTGCCAATTGGTGGTGTGAATTTATCTGTATTTTCTTTTATCCACTTTTGAAGGTTGAAGGGCGCTAACATAAAATTGGTCTCCTAACTGTGCTGTAGAAGTTAACTTGTTACGAATGCTGTGACTTTTATTTCAATTAAAATTAATGGATGTGGCAGTTGATGCGCAGCTACTGTAGTACGCGCTGGGCCACCTTCAGTAAAATACTCAGCATAGGTTTCATTGTATCCTTTGAAATCATTCATATTAATAAGGAAAGTTGTCAAATCTACAACGTCTTCTAAACTAGATCCCTCGGATTTTAATATATCAGAGATATTTTCAATAACCGCTCGTGTTTGTTCTTTGATATCTAAGTTTACGTTGCCCATTTCGTCTTGCTCAGCACCACGAAAACTACCATCTTTTCGACGGGAAGACACACCAGAAACAAAAAGGAAATTGCCAGCACGCTTTATATGGGGATATTTTCCTCTTGGTTTTGCCTTATCACTTAAAGTTTTTGAGGTCGTTACCATTTGTTATCATCCTTAATAATAGAGATGTCATCCCCGTTAAAATATCCTGGATCTTTCCAACCTGATTCATCATATTCATCCATGCATGCTTGTGCAAAGGCTTCCATTTTACCCATATCACCAGAATTATTGGCTGCAAATAATGCGGACATTCTTATTAGCTCATGATTTCCTGCATAATTCCGCTCATAAAGTTCGTGCCTGCCACCAAACTCTGTTCCAATAGCGTCCCATAAAAGCTTCATGAGTTTTATTCTTTCACGATGGCCTATACCATTTGACCCTCGTACGTAACGGCTTAAATATTTGTCTATTTCAGGGTTTTCAAAATCTTTTTTGCTGGACGGTAAGTAGATGAGACCTGAAGCTACAATCTTTTCAATAATTGCTTTGATTTGTGGATAAGCTTCGGTAGAAAAAATACGATACGCAGAGGCAGCTTGAGAGTTTGGTAATACCGCGTCTCCCGACCATTTATCTGGTGCTCCGGCCATTGCATTAGTCATTGACCAAAAAAGGTTTCGCCATCCTACTACTTCACCTAATAAAACCTGAACACCTCTGAAGGTGTCATTGCCAGTTGCCTTTAGTGCTTTACTAAGAAGTCCAACCATAAAATCTAGCTTAACTGACATGCGTGTAGCACCTTGAAAAGTGTAACCATTCACAAAGCCTGATTTAGGGTAAAAAGCCTTTAGCATTTCAATATCTCGATAAACAAATACATTTTCCCATGGAATAAATGCATTATCAAATATGAATATAGCATCATTTTCATCAAAGCGACTTGTTAACGGATAGTCAAAAGGAGAACCTGTTGCAGCAGCGTTTAATTCATAAGAAGGCCTACAGATTAATTTGATGCCTGGCGTTCTCATATCTGCCATGAACATGACCGCCATTGATTTATCATTTATATCTGCAGCCATATTTTGCCCTAAAAAATTATAGTGCGTTAGAGCAGAAGATGTGGCCACAACTTTAGCACCAGAAACATAAATGCCGGCATCAGTTTCTCTATCCACCGAGATGTAAACATCCTTGACATCATCAGCTATTTTGTGCCGGTCGATCGGTGGGTTAACTAGTGCATGATTAACAAATGCGACAGATTCTTGCGTCCGTTTATACCAGTCGCGAGCGTTTTGGGAGAATTTTCCATAAAACTCAGCATTGGCACCAAGAGTATTTGTAAAACTTGCTTTATAATCGGGTGTTCTACCCATCCAACCAAAAGACATTTTTGCCCACTCAGCGATAGCATCACGCTGTTTGAATAAGTCCTCTCCGCTTCTGGCATATTTAAAAAATTTATGTGTGTATCCGTTTGAACCAGTATCAGTTTTTGTCGTGAGGAGGCTTTTGGTTTTTTTATCATGAAGTGCGTCGTATAATCTTGAAATAGAATGTATCGAATTACGGAAGGCAGGATGTTGAGTGACATCATTAACTCGTTTTCCATAAATGTAGATTTCACGATCATCTTGAAGTGACTTAACATATTCTTTACCCGTGAATGGTCGACCTTTCCCTTCTAAGATTTTTTCTGGGGCGCTCATAAGACCTCTACTATACCCATCAGGCAAACTTGGTTTAATGTAATCAGGTTACTAACTTCCTTACGGCATATTTTTCTTCTTTCCAGATGCCTGTGTCTAGTATTTTTTGTAAAATCTTTACGGCGTTCCAAACATTATCATATGAAGTATATAGTGGGGTAAACCCAAATCTCATAATATTTGGAGCTCTAAAATCTCCCACTACATTATGCGCAATGAGTGCTTGCATTATTTCCCAACTATTTTCATTTGTTACGGAAACTTGACTGCCTCTCTCTTCTGGATCTCTTGGCGTTATAATTTTTATTCCATGGCTGCTACAATTTTCTTCTATAAGCCGCATGAATAATTGGGTTAAATTTTGAGATTTTTTTCTTAGCTGCTCAAAGTCTATTGTTTCAAATATATCTAAACTTTTTTCCAGTGCTAGATAGGATAATATTGCGGGTGTGCCACATCGAAATTTTTCAATAGTTTCTGAGGGTTCGTAATTTATGTCGAATCCAAACGGCGAGGCATGTCCCATCCAACCCGTAAGAGTATTTTTTGATTCTTCTAAATGCCTTTGAGCGACAAATAGATATGCTGGAGCGCCGTGGCCACCATTTAAGTATTTATATGAACAGCCCACCGCGAAGTCTGCTTTGCAATAGTTTAGGTCTATTGGCAGTGCACCAACAGAGTGAGACAAGTCCCAAATTATTAATGCACCATTATCATGAGCTGCCTTTGTAATTTTTTGCATATCTCTTATTTGACCAGTTTTATAATCTACGTGTGTTAGTGTTACGACTGCAGTTTTGCTATCAATTAAAGATATAATATCCTCATCACTTGAACCTGATAGTTTTAGTTTTTTATCTGGGAAGAAATTATCTAAGACACCCTGTATGATGTGAATATCAGAGGGAAAATTAGCTTTCTCTGATACAATATTTATTCGGTTAGCCCGCATTTTAATTGCAGCTACAAGCGTTTTAAACAAGTTTAATGAAGTAGAATCTACCAATAATACTTCACCTTTTTTTGCACCCATAATGGGTGCTAGGCGATCTGCGAGTGTGAATGGTAAATTATGCCAACCTTTATTATTCCAACTTCGAATTAGCTGTGTTGCCCATCCATCTAATAGGGCATCTTCCACATAACTTGGAACTGCTTTTGGCATAGCACCTAATGAATTGCCATCTAAGTATATTAGGTCCTTTGGTAATTTGAATTTGTCGGCTTGATTTGCTAAAGGATCTTTTTCGTCAAGTAATTTTACAATTTCATGTGATATTTTAGCATTTTCTGGTATGCCTAAATTATTAATTTTACTACTCATTTTTTTTCCAATGTGTTTGCAACACCATTAATAGGTTACTGGTCATTAACAATGAATATCTAAGATTGTCAAAGTTTAAGCAGGGTTAAGGTTTAATAATTTTTATTTTTATTTATTGATTTCATTTATTTTTAATTTAACACTCTTCATAAAAATAATTTACTTATGATTGAGAGTTTTTTAGATGGAAAAAGGTAAAGAGCCAGGATCACAAACCAGTAATCCAACCTGGAATTATGCGCCTGACTTACCTATTAAGACGGCTCCGTATTTCAATTGGCCACCTAATCCAAAGCATATCATTAGTTGGCTTATAGAAAGATGGTTTCCCATTACTGAGAGAGGATTGCTCGTCTGTCTTGCTATTTTTATATGGGTTTTTGCAACCCCTGCGCTTGAACGTTGTAAAACACTCGAGATTGGATGGATGGCAGAAATATATTTTAGAAATTTTTTGATTATGTGCTTAGTAGCAGGTGGTGCCCATCTTTATTTATATACTTTTTCTAAACAACAAAAATTATTAAAGTTTGACGCTAAAGATCTAAAAAAAAATAACAGTCTATTTAGCTTCAAAAACCAAGTTTGGGATAATATGTTTTGGAGCTTAGCAAGCGGTGTTACAGTTTGGTCTTTTTATGAAATTATTATAATGTGGGGTTTTGCCAACGGTTATGGTTTTATGTTTGATTTCTCCGATAATCGTGTCTGGTTTGTAGCCTTATTTTTTCTACTACCATTTTGGCAGGCATTCGCTTTTTACTGGATTCACCGAGCACTGCATTGGCCTCCACTTTATAGAATAGCTCACGTGGTTCATCACCGTAACACGAACATAGGACCATGGTCGGGTAATTCGATGCATCCGGTAGAGCATATACTTTGGCTGAGCTCTGTTTTAATTCATTTGGTGATAGCATCACACCCAATACATGTTTTGTTTTTTCAATTGTCACAAGTCATTAGCGCAATAACTAATCATTCTGGTTTTGAGAGTATTATGGTTCGTGATAAAAGTAGATTAGCTATGGGTGATTTTTTTCATCAACTTCATCATAGGTATTATGAGTGTAACTATGGTTCTATTGAAACGCACTGGGATAAGTTATTTGGAACATTTCATGATGGGACTGACGAAGGTTTAGAGATTACAAGACGTAGGAAACGTGAAATGCACAAACGAACAATCTGATAAAATAAAAGAAATGGGTGGAAACCTGTATAATTATCGGAATGGCTAAAGTCGTCAAATTAATAATTCACAAGTGAAATTTATTAAATAAATTAAGAGACTTGATCATTTTAGATTTCTGCTAAATACGTAAGCGCTCATATATATTGTAAAAAGAACTCATAATGAATTTTGTATTTTGGCAGAGTATTTTGGAAAAATATTGGGGTATAAGTTCCAAACTGAGCTTGTTGGATGGGGAGTTTGATTTAAATATATTAGTAAGGTCAACTGACGATAAACAATATGTACTTAAAATAATGAGAGAAGATTGTTTGCAAGACTTTGTTGATATGCAAATTCAAGCGATAAGCCATTTAAAATCAATAGAACCAGAATTACCTTTCCCTGATATTATTGAAACTATTTCAGGAAACAAGTTTATTCAATGTGAGGATAATTTAGGACGTACTCGTTTATTATGGTTAATTAAGAAACTGCCTGGACAAAAATATGTAGAATACAAACGAAACAATCTAAACGTGGTTAAAGAATTGGGTCATATGATCGCTAAATGCGATAGATCATTGGAGTCTTTTGAGCACGGTTTTCTAACTAGATCTTTAAAATGGAACTTGATTGAGGCGGGTTGGGTAGAAAAGCATACTGATTTGATTGAAGATCCCTCTCGAAAAGTAATTGTTCAAAATATTATAAAAGAATATAAAAATATTTTACCCAAATTAAGAGAACAACCATTTCAAGCAATACATGGGGATATCAACGACCATAATATCCTAGTAGCTGGTGGATTGAAGGATCAACCATATATTTCAGGAATTTTAGATTTTGGAGATATGTGCCACTGCCCTCGGGTCTGCAATCTAGCTATAGCTGCTGCTTATGTTGTGTTAGATCATGATCAACCTGAAGCAGCCTTAACTTCGTTAGTATCTGCTTATAATATTAGTTCCCCACTTACCGTGGCTGAATTTGATTTGATTTGGCCTTTGTTAACAATGAGATTGGCCGTTAGCGTCGTTAATTCGACTTTAATGTCAAATGATGATCCAGATGATCCATATATTACTGTTTCACAAGCGCCAGCCTGGAGGTTTTTGGAGCATAATTTCCAAAACTCAAAATTTATTGCTGCTCGACTGCGAAGTAAGTGTGGTAAGCCGGTAGTTGAGGGCGCAGATCGTGTGTTAAGTTATTTAGAAGAGGGCCGTGGGTCTTTTGCGCAGATTTTTGATTTTGATTTAAATTCATTGCCAATGGGTTCCCTATCAGTTGAAAACTCTTCTTGGCCGCAAAATCCTTTTTCTCTGCCATTAGATGAAGCATTGAAGGTTGGTTCAGATATAATTGCAAAAGATGGCTTTTGGATGGGATATTATAATGAGCCAAGATTGATTTATACCGAACCAGCATTTCGAAACGGACCATGGAAAGCGTCTGATCGTAGAACGGTACATCTTGGTATAGATATTTTTGGCCCAGCTCACCTTAAAATTCGAGCTCCTATTGAGGGTAAAGTCGTCGTTGCTGAAAACAGAAAGCAACATTTAGATTATGGCGGAGTAATCATTCTTGAACATGAGATTCCTTCAGGTGATCTATTTTATACTCTTTATGGGCATCTAGATCCTAAGTTTCTTAAGGAATTAAAGGTCGGGGATAAAATTCAATCGGGAGCAGTTTTTTGCACTTTAGGTGACAATAAACATAATGGTGGTTGGGCACCACATCTACATTTCCAATTAGCACTTATGACAGATGGTATCGAAAAAGATTGGCCAGGTGTGGGCGATCCAGATGAAATGTATCTTTGGAATGCATTATGTCCAAATCCAGCAGCTTTATTAAATTTACCAGATTCAATGACTAATTACGAACCAGTCTTAAAAGATCAGGTTTTACGTGACCGAAAATCTTGCTTTAGCAACAATCTATCGATTTCTTATAATGATCCGATACTGGTAACGCGAGCTTGGAAGCATCATTTATTTGATGAATGGGGTCGTCCTTATTTGGATGCATATAATAATGTTCCTCACGTTGGTCATTCACATCCACGTATTCAAGAAATCGCTGCTAAACAGATGAAAAGAGTGAACACAAATACTCGTTACCTTCATCCGATTCAAACCGCTTTTGCTAAAAAGATTTTATCAAAATTTACTAAAAATTTTGATGTATGCTTTTTTGTAAATTCTGGCTCTGAGGCGAATGAATTAGCACTCCGTTTGGCGCGGGCACATACGAAATCAAAAGGTATTGTCACCCTTGATCATGGCTATCATGGGAACACAACTGGTGCGATAGATATTTCAGCGTATAAATTTAATGCTCGAGGAGGAGTAGGCCAGGTTGATTGGGTTGAGTTGATTGATTTACCAGATGATTTTCGGGGCAAGTTCAAACGTGATGATACTGATTGTGGTAGAAAATTTGGAAATTTAGTAAATGCTGCAATTGAGCGTCTTGAGGCAAAACAAAAAAAGGTTGGTGCCTTTATAGCAGAAACTTTTCCATCTGTTGCAGGTCAAATCATACCTCCAAATGGTTACTTAAAGGAAGTTTATAAAAATATTAGAAATGCTGGAGGGCTTTGTATAGCTGATGAGGTTCAAACAGGTCTTGGCCGATTGGGTAAACATTATTTTGGCTTTGAGCAACAAGAAGTTGAGCCAGACATTGTGGTATTAGGGAAGCCAATTGGAAACGGTCATCCCATTGGCGTTGTGGTAACTTCAAGAGAAATAGCTGATAGTTTTGCGGATGGCCCTGAGTTCTTTTCCACATTTGGTGGGTCAACATTATCCTGTATGATTGGAAAAGAAGTTTTGGAAATTGTAGATGATGAAGGTTTGCAAGAAAATGCCAAGCAAATGGGAGAGAGGTTGCTAACAGGATTAAGGGAAATAAAAAATAAATTTCATCAAATTGGCGATGTAAGAGGAATGGGTCTTTTTATGGGTATTGATTTGGTCAAAAATAACATCACCCAAGACGAGGATAAGGATCTTTGCACTTATATTAAAAATCGTATGAGAGATTCTAGAATTTTAATTGGGAGTGAAGGCCCAAAAGATAATGTTCTTAAGATAAGACCACCGCTTACAATTGATGCAGAAGGAGTTGACATGATACTTCATTATTTTGAAAAAATAATGAACGAAGTTTAAAAGAGTAAACAATTTTATAATAATAATTTAATCATTTGTTAATATGGGTATTTTGAACAATGAATGAACGGAAAATTACAGTTTCTGACATTGCAAGTGCTGAGAAAGTTTTGGGTATTGAGTATTCAAAACAAGAAAGAGAGCAGATGATTAATGATCTAGAGGATCAGATCATTTCAGCCAAAACACGTCGCAATCGTATATTTGATAATAATGTACCAATGGCTTCTAAATTTGACCCTCGATTGCCAGGTTTTGAAATGCCAAACCTAACGGGTTTAAAAATTTCAGAAAAAACATATAACCTTCCAGATTCCGATGAAGATATAGCCTTTGCCACTGTTGCTGCACAGGGGCATTGGATTAAAACAAAACAAATAACAAGCCGAAAACTTACTGAAATTTATTTAGACCGAATAAATAAATTTCAAGGTCAATTAAACTGCTACGCTAATGTAACAGGTGAATTAGCACTGGCTGAAGCAGATGCTATGGATTTATTGACAGAAGATTATGTTTCCCTTGGTCCCTTACATGGCATTCCATATGGATTGAAAGATTTATTTGACACTAAAGATATTGAGACTGCGTGGGGAGCGGAACCTTATCAAAATAGATTACCATTGGAAGATGCTGAGATAGTAAAGCGTCTTCGCGCTGCTGGCGCCGTGTTGCTTGGGAAAACGGCAGTTGGGGCACTGGCGTATAATGATATTTGGTATGGTGGGCGAACAAAAAATCCTTGGAATTTAAATGAAGGTAGTAGCGGCTCTAGTGCAGGATCAGCTTCGGCAACAGCAGCAGGTTTATGTAGTTTTGCAATTGGAACAGAAACCTTAGGTTCTATTACCTCACCGAGTGAACGATGTGGAACAACTGGTCTTAGACCGACATTTGGACGCGTAAGTAGAAGCGGATGCATGGCGCTTTGTTGGTCTTTGGATAAAATAGGACCTATCTGTCGCAGCGTTGAAGATACTGGACTGATACTTTCAATCATAAATGGGTATGATGAAAATGATCGTTTTAGTATTAAAGCCCCATTTAATTTTAATAGTGCAAAAGCTACTGACGATCTCAAGGTTGGTTATATTCCCAATGCTTTTGGAGCAGATGCTACAGAGTTAGATAAAGATATCTTGAGAATAGTTTCTAATTTGGGTTTAGATCTCCAAGCTGTAGAACTTGACAACCTTCCATATTCAACACTGATTAACATCCTCCATGCTGAAGCGGCTGCATCCTTTGAAGATTTAACTCTATCTAATGAAGATGATACTTTAGCTTGGCAGACTAATGAAGCTTGGCCCAATTCATTTCGGAAAGCCCGATTTTTATCGGCTGTTGATCATGTTCAATTAGACCGACTTCGGTATCTCGTAATGAAGGCGATGGATGATTTATTTAAAGATATTGATATTCTTATTGGACCCTTTGATGTTGGCCCTATGCTAGTGGCAAGTAATTTTTCTGGGCATCCTTGTCTTCATCTTAGGGTGGGTTTTGAGAGTCTACCCACTAGAACGCGAATTAAGAGTGAAAAAATTGATCCTAAGAAAAAATTCATGGTACCTCGTGGTTTGTCTATTTGGGGAGCTCTTTTTGAAGAAGAAAAAATATTAAATTTTGGCTTGGCATTGGAGGCTCAGCTAAATATAGCTGATCAAAGACCCACTTTTGCAAGGTGATATCGTATTATTATTTCAAATATAAAATTTGAAAGATCGTTAAATTATAAAAAATACTTGTCACTTTACGTTTTCAGTTAAACAATGGGCATTAAAACCTATTAGACCATCAAATCCGTCTTTCATATGATATTTTCTTTTTTGTAAGTAGATGGGATCATGTTCTAATTTGACTCCTGTAACCACCTCCATCAGAGCATCCAAACTAAATGCCATTTGATGTGTATGTTTTCGAGCATTCTTTTTATTTGATATTTTATTGGGGTTAGCCCCAGAAAATTCTCTACTTTTAAATTTGGCCCAATCGGTAATAGCTAGATTTGTTATTTCAGATGCTTTAACTAACTTTTTTTGAATTTTTTCCGGCACTTCTGCACCCCATAATTTGGCAAGATAAACATAGCCTAATGCGGAATTCAAACCATATGAATGGTACCATTGTCCTCTATATCCTCTAAATGAATTATTGTTGATATAACCATCTTCTAGAAAAACTTTATCAATATAGGTGAACCTATTATTGATTTCCCTGAGTGCTAATCGTTTATCATTTGACCAGTTGGCGTAGATTAGTATTCCAGTTCCACCATTGGCCATAGCGTAAAAACCTTGATCATGTTTTTTGTTTAGTAAGGGTTGTAAAAATTTTCTATACATTTTGGCTGCATATCGATCTACGATTTGCAATTCTTTTTTATTAAGTGTTTCTTTCAACCAGATTGCAGAAATTAAGTACATCGAAAATACATCTTTGGTGAATTCATATGCATGGTACCAACAGGGAGAATTGGGGTTATTATTCTCCCAGCATGGCGGCTTATTTTTTAATTCATGATAACCTGTAGAATCATACAAGGTATTGTTTTCAGCAAAAGCCACCAATAACTCTTTCGCTATTAGCAAGCTCTCTTTATCGTTGTCCGAAATAGCATTATGGGTAGCGGTCATCATCCATAAAATAGGTTCAGTAATATTTATATGTTCCACAGTTAAGGAGTTACTGTTTTCCTTCCAATCAGACATCCAATCATACCCAATTAATCCTGATACACGATTGACAGTATTCTTATTTTCAAACGACCTATTACCAATGGCTTTACAGGTTTGAATTGATTGGACATAAAAATCTGGGGCAAATTTAATGTCTTTAAATTTGACCTTTGCTTGGAGTTGATTGTGCATAAAACATAGAATGATCAGACTTACTATAATTTTTCCTAAAATCTGGTAATGCATTTTTAATCTTTTTTAAAACTAAACTAAATCCTTAATAATCAATTATATTTGATGATTTAATGATTAGGAAGCATTAATATTCTGGACACCTATTTGAAACTATGCGTCAATCTTTTAGGAATATCAACTGATGGAATAATGATTCGATTAGTGTGATTTCTGATATTTGGGGTGGGGGAATAATTTTAGCATAAGACTATAAATTAATATTATTGACCGAATAGAAATAAAGTTCTGATGTGTTTCTGTATGCACACCGTTTTATTTAAAAATATTAACTTTAAAATAGGAGAAAAAATAAATGCAATCTTACTTATCAAAATTTAAGAAAACAGCGCTTGCTGCTTTGTTTTCATTTGGAGCAATGAATGCTTCAGTTAGCGCTGATCAGCTAGATATTGGAATATTACTACCATCTCCAATCGCAGATGTGGGGTGGTCTCACGCTCTGGTTGAAGGCTTTAACGGAATTAAAGAGAAATATGGTGATCACGTTACATTAAACATTGTTGAAAATATTCAAGAGGGCCCAGATGCTGACCGAATTATGAACAAAATGGTTGGTGATGGTAACAAATTTATTCTGCTTGGATCATTCGGCTATATGAATAGTGGTTTGAAATTAGCCAAACGTAACCCCGATATGTCTTTTATTCACGCATCAGGATACAAAGTAGCGGATAACTTTTCACCATTCACTGCCAAGTATTATGAGGGATTATACCTTATGGGTATGGCGGCTGCCGATCTAACTAAAACCAAGAAACTGGGTGTTG
>Ga0209425_10002616_pt1 | contig 19859 bp, 20 predicted proteins | sample COG_05_FD_184749 | JGI IMG/M metagenome (GOLD analysis project Ga0209425, IMG submission 184749) | Pelagic Microbial community sample from North Sea - COGITO 998_met_05 (SPAdes) (version 2) | ecosystem: Environmental > Aquatic > Marine > Neritic zone/Coastal water | place: Helgoland, sampling...
CTATACCAAGTGCTCCGCCTTCAGATTTTTGAGTAAGTATCAAAAGAACAAGTATTACAGCAAGCACCAAGTTAACTACTAATAAAATATTTTCCATGAAGGTTAACTATATGTTTTTTTGACGATATCAATAAATTTATTAACATTTTGAGATGCTCCACCAATTAAAAAACCATCAATATTATTAATTTCTCTTAAGTTTGTAATATTTTGAGGATTTACAGAACCTCCATATAAAATTTTTGGTGATTTATCTTTAAATTTACTTTTAATGAATTCTACTGTTTTAAAAAGATCTTGAGATTTTGGAATGAGACCACTTCCTATTGCCCAAACTGGTTCGTACGCTAAAAAAATATTTGATTTATTTTTGATATTTTTTAAACCAATTCTAATTTGCTTAGATAGTATTGAATATGTCTTTTTTTTTCTTTTTTCACTTAAAGTTTCACCTATACAAAAAATAACTTTTAATTTAGCTTCTAGGGCACTTTTTATTTTTAAATTAATCAATTTATCACTTTCACCTTTTTCTCTATTTTCTGAATGGCCAATAATCACAAAATGAGCACCAATATTTTTTAACATGCGAGAATTAACAAAGCCTGTGTGTGTACCATAATCTTTACTTTCATGACAATTTTGTCCACCAATACCAATTTGACAATTTCTAAATTTTTTCGAAAAAGAGCTTATTAAAGTATTTGGAGGGCAATAAATTAATCTACCTCCCTGTATTTCTTTAGATTTTGAAAATTTGATAACTTTATCCAATGTATTTAAAGAGGATGAATTCCCATACATTTTCCAATTAGCTACAAAATACATATATTTATTTGTCATAATGAAAATTTTAATCTATAGCTTGATATTTTAAAGATCAATAAATTAATGAAGTAATGATAAATCCTTTTAAAGATTTTACAAAAAAAAAGATTGGCGGCTTGCTTCTAATATTTGTTATTATAGTTGCCTTTGGATTTGGTGGGTTTGGTGGTGGCTTTAGTACAGGAAACCAAAACAATATAGCTAAAATAAATAATACTAATATCTCTACACAAGATTTCATGGATTATCTAAATCGATCAGGCTTAAGTCAACAAGTAATAAAAGATAATATTGACAAAAATGTAATTGAAGAACTTTTATCATCTTTGGTTTCAATGACTTTGTTAGATCTTGAAATTAAAGATTTAGGTTTAGTTTTATCAGAAGAAATACTAATACAAAAACTTAAAAAAAATAAAAACTTTCAAGATGAAAATGGTAAATTTCAAAGAACTCTTTATGAAAAATTTTTATTAACAAATAATACTAGTGCAGCAATGTATGAGATGAAGTTAAAGAACAATGTTCTGCAAAAAGAATTATTCACATACATAAGTGGTGGTGCCAAATCTCCTAAGTTTTTAATAAATAAACATTTTATAGAAAATAATAGAAAACTAAATATTGACTTTATTAACCTAAACAAATTTTATAAAAAAAATAACGAATTTACCAATCAAGAAATTAAAATTTTTATAGATGAAAACTCAGAAAAACTGAAACAAGAATTCATTGATTTTTCTTATGTAATTATAACTCCAAAAAATTTAATAGGCTTAGATGAATTCAATCAAGCTTTTTTTGATGCAATAGATGAAATTGACAATAAGATATCCAAGAATCTTGATTTTAAAACAATTATTAATGAACTTAATATAAAACCAATTACTAAAAAAAATTATATTAACTTAGAAAATAATGAGACAGTCGAGAATAAAATTTATAATTCCAGAAAAGATAAGATCGAAATACTTGATGATAATGGGACCTTTATCTTTTATCAAATTGATTCTATTAATTCTAAACTGCCGAATTTAAATGATGACAATTTTATAAAACAAGTAAAAAACCTTTTATTCCAAAAAGAAAAATTTGAATTTAATAAAAATATACTTAACCAATTAGAAAAAAAGGAATTTAATGAAGCATCTTTTAAAAATCTTGCAAATGGAGAGATTGAAAAAATTCAGCTTAATTCAATTAAAGATATCAACAAATTTGAAATTAACTCCATTGAGATTTTATATTCATTACCAATTAATACATTTACTTTAGTTGCTGATAAAAAAGATAATATATTCATTGCTAAGGTAGTAGGTTATGAAGATACAATTATTGCTCAAAATACAAGTAAGTTTAATACAATTTCTAATGAAGCAAGTGCAGAAAATAGGAATGGAATATTAAAATCATATGATTACCTTCTAAACAGTAAATACAAAGTTATAGTCAACGAAAAAACTCTTGATAGAGTAAAAAATTACTTTAGATGATGTTAAATCGAAACTTTAATGATTTTAAGTTTCAACACTCAAGAAACAAAAATCAAATCATATATGCCTCTCAAAAAGTACAAAATGATAAAGAAATTTTAAACTTAATTGATAATTTTCTAGGTGAAAAAAATAGTTTTATTTTTGAATCTGTTGAAAAAGGAAAGATAAGAGGGAGATATACCATTTTTGGCAAGAACCCTGATAAGATTTGGGAGTTTAATGATAAAAATTCTTATTTAACTACTAATAAAATTAAAAGAAAAATTAAAGGTGAGCCCAAAAAAATCATTGAAAAGATAATAGAGGAATTTAAGTTTAAAACACCCTCAAGTCTACCACCTATTTGCTCTTTAATATCAGGGTATTTTTCTTATGATTCTATTAGATATGTCGAAAAAATTCCTAATAAATGCAAAGATGATTTAAAACTACCTGATGTCAGACTTTTAAGACCAAGAACACTGATTATTCATGACAATTTAAAAAAGAAAATTTTTTATATTATAAATATTTTTAACGATGAAAAAATTACAAACTACAAGAATAAATATTTAAAAATTGAGAACGAAATTAACGATCTATTGATCCAATCTTCTCTAACAAAAAAAAGTTCATTTGATGGTAAAAAAACTAATATTAAAGTTAAATCCAATACATCAAAAAATAAATTTTTAAGAATGGTTAATAAGGCTAAAAAATACATTAAAGTTGGTGACATCTTTCAAGTAGTTTTAAGTCAAAGATTTGAAGCAAACTTATCTAAAGAACCATTAGAAATTTATAAAAAGTTAAGAGTTATTAACCCTTCTCCATTTATGTACTTTTTTAATTTTGAAGATTTTCAAATAATCGGTGCTAGCCCTGAAATTTTAGTAAGGCTAAGAGATAACAAAATCACAGTTAGACCTATAGCAGGAACTAGACCCAGAGGTAAAAATTCTAAAGAAGATAATTATTATGCAAAAGATTTACTGCAAGATAAAAAAGAACTTTCAGAACATTTAATGTTGCTTGATCTGGGTAGAAATGATGCTGGAAAAGTTTCTAAAATTGGCACAATTAAAATTACAGAAAGCTTTATGATCGAAAAATACTCTCATGTAATGCATATAGTTTCTAATGTAGTAGGTGTTTATAATAAAAAATTTTCAAAATTTAAATCATTACTTGCAGGTTTTCCAGCTGGAACAGTTTCTGGTGCACCTAAAATTCGAGCCATGGAAATTATTGATGAACTAGAAACAACAAAAAGGAAAGTTTATGCAGGTGGCATTGGATATTTTTCAGCCAACGGTGAGTTTGATACCTGTATTGCTTTAAGAACTGCTGTTGCAAAAAATAAAAAATTTTACGTTCAAGCTGGTGCGGGTATTGTAGCTGATAGTAAGCCAATTAAAGAGTATGAAGAAACTGTAAATAAAGCAAAAGCGTTAATGAATGCTCTAAAATAATGAAGATTATATTAATAGACAACTACGATAGTTTTACATTTAACTTGTATCATTATATTTCCTTGTTAGGTGTTAATGTTGATGTAATTAGAAATGATGAAATTACTGATAAAGAAATAATCAAAAATAAGTATGATAAAATTGTTATTTCACCAGGTCCCGGTAACCCAAATCAATCTGGAAATTGCATTAAGATAATAAAATCTTTATACAAAAAAATTCCAATATTGGGTGTTTGCTTAGGTCATCAAATTATTGGACAGGTGTTTGGTTCAAAAATAATTCAGGCTAAAAAATTAATGCATGGAAAAACAAGCATAATAAAATCTAAAAAAATTGGTATATTAAAAAATATTCCCTCTTGTTTTGAAGCAACAAGATACCACAGCCTTATTATTGATAAAAAAACACTTTCCAATGAACTTGAAATTACCGCTGAAACAAAAGATGGAATTATTATGGGTGTAAAACATAAAGAATATAATATTCATGGTGTTCAATTTCACCCTGAAAGTATAAAAACTACTGTTGGTATAAAAATATTAAAAAATTTTATAAATTATAAAAATTAATGGAAAAATTTCTTGAAAAGCTAAAAAATATGGAAAACTTATCTTTTGACGAAAGTAAAGCAGCTTTTGAAATACTAATGGATGGTAAAGCTTCAGATGATGAAATATTCAATTTTTTAACTCTTCTATCAGCAAAAGGTGAAGTTTCAGATGAAATTGCTGGAGGAGTTTATGTTTTAAGAAATAAATCTAAAAGAGTTAATGTTAAAGATTGTGTCGATACATGTGGTACAGGTGGTGATGGTATGAATACACTAAATATTTCTACAGCCTCAGCACTACTGTTATCTAGCATGGGTATTAAAGTGGCAAAACACGGTAATAAAGCTGTTTCATCTAAATGTGGATCGGGTGATGTTTTGGAAGCTTTAAATATAAAAATTGATTTAGAGCCAAAAGATATTGAAGAACAAATTAATAAAAATAATTTTGGTTTTATGTTTGCACCAAACTATCACAGCGCTATGAGGTTTGTTGGGCCAACAAGAAAAAAAATTGGCAAAAGGACAATTTTTAATATGATTGGTCCTTTAAGTAGCCCTGCTCTTGTTGATAGACAGGTGATTGGGGTATTTGATAAAAAATTATTAAAAATTTTTGCAAATGCACTAAGCAATTTAGATATTAAATTTGCTTGGATTGTTAATAGTGAAGATGGTTTAGATGAAATATCACCCTACGCAAAAACCAATATCGTTCAATTAAAAAATGGTAAAATTTCTGAAATAATAATAGATCCTAAGGTGTTGAATGTGAGTGCAAACAAATTTGAAGATTTAATAGGAGATGATGCAAAATTTAATTCAAATAAAATGATAGATATATTTAAAGGTGAAGATAATGACTTTTCAAAAGCAGTTTGTTTAAACACTGCAGCAGGACTTATAGTTACAGAAAGACAATTAAATTTTAAAGATGCCTATGAAAGTGCTAGATTACATATACTGTCTGGTAAAACTTTTAAAAGTTTAAAAAATATTCAAAATGTCTGAAAACATACTAGAAAAAATAATTAAAAAAAAAATTGAACGTATTGATACATTAAAAAAATCAATTTCACTAAAGTTTTTAGATGAAAAAATAGTTGAAAATAAATCATTCATAAATTTTAAAGATAAAATACAAAACAATCTTGATAATAATAACGTTTCTATAATTGCTGAAATTAAAAAAGCTAGCCCCTCTGCCGGTATAATAATAGAAAATTACGACCCTTTAAAAATTGCTAAAATTTATAATAACAATAAGGCAACATGTTTATCTATACTTACTGAAGAAGATTTTTTTTTAGGTAATTTAATTCATGTAAGTAAAATAAAAGAAAAAGTAAAGTTGCCAGTTCTCTGTAAAGATTTTTTTATAGATAAATTTCAAGTTCATCTTGCAAAAAGTTATGGTGCTGATGCTATATTAATAATAATAGCTGGTGTCTCTGATGAACTTGCAAATGAATTATATGAAGAAGCATTAAAACTTAATATGTCAATAATTATTGAAGTGCATACAATTGATGAAGCAAAAAAAGCTCTTAGTTTTAAAGAAGCACTAATAGGAATTAATAATAGAAACCTTAAAACTCTTAAGACAAATATAAATACAACTTATGATATCCATGATGTTTTAATTAATCATAAGGGACCTTTAATTTCAGAAAGTGGAATTAAAACAAAAGAAGAACTTCTAGCTTTAAAAGAAAAAACAAAAATTAAAACTTTTTTAATTGGTGAATCACTTTTGAAAAATTTAGACAATAATTCAATTTTTTCAGTTCTTTAATCAAATAAGCCACGATTTTAAACACTTTTTAGCTATTGTTTAATTTGGAGAACTTTTGTAGAACATATTTTGTACGATATTTGTTCTTATGCTAACTAAAAAACAAAAAAACCTACTTTTATTTATTAACAAGAAGTTAAGGGCTTCAGGTGTTTCTCCTTCGTATGAAGAAATGAAAGAATCCTTAAATTTAAAATCTAAGTCAGGAATTCATAGATTAATTAGTGCATTAGAAGAAAGAGGGTTTATTAAAAGGTTGGCTCATAAAGCTAGAGCTTTAGAGGTAATAAAACTTCCAGAAACAGCTTCTGCTAATGATATTTACAACAGTTTTTCACCAAGTGTGATTAAAGGTGGTTTAGATGATGAAAAAAATAATTTTGGAGAAATGGAAATACCTGTTTTAGGCAAAATTGCTGCAGGAACTCCTGTTGAAGCAATTCAAAATGAAGTTTCTAGAATTCCTCTACCAAATAATCTTGATAAAAATGGTCAATATTTTGGTTTAAAAGTTCAAGGTGACTCTATGATTGAAGCTGGAATTAACGAAGGTGATACAGTGATTATTAAGAGATCAGATACAGCTGATAATGGTAAAATTGTAGTAGCCTTAATAGATGAGCATGAAGCTATGCTAAAGAGAATAAGAAGAAAAGGTAAAACTGTTGCTCTTGAAAGTGCTAACAGAAACTATGAAACTAAGATTTTTGGACCAGATAGAGTTAAAGTTCAAGGAGTTTTAGTATCTTTATATAGAAACTTCTAAAAAAATAGTCTAAACATTCTCCATGTCTAAAGTAGCAACAAGATTTGCTCCCTCTCCAACTGGGGCACTTCATATTGGTGGTGTAAGAACAGCTCTATTCAACTGGCTATACTCAAAAAACCATAAAGGAACTTTTCACTTAAGAATTGAAGATACAGATAAAGAAAGATCAAAGGATGAACACAAATTTCAAATTATTAAATCTTTAAAATGGATTGGCATTGAACATGATGGTGAAGAGTACATTCAATCTAAAAAAATAAAAAACCATGTTGATGTTGCCAATCAATTACTTAAAAATGGTCATGCCTATAAGTGCTATTGCTCAAACGAAGAGATTGAAGAGCAAAAAAAAAGAGCTAGACAAAAAAAACTTCCTTATATCTATAATAGAAAATGGAGAGATCTTAAAGAAACAGATTCGCCAAAAGATGTAAAACCTGTAATTAGATTTAAAAGTAAAATTGAGGGAACATCTGTATTAAAGGATTTAGTTCAAGGGGATGTCGAAATTGATAATAATACGATTGAAGATTTCATAATATTAAGAAACGATGGAACTCCCACTTATAATTTGTCTGCAACTGTTGATGATCATCAAATGAACATGACGCATATAATTAGAGGAGATGACCATAAGATTAACACTTTTAAACAAATGCAAATATATTTATCTATGAAATGGGAATTGCCTCAATTTGCTCATATACCTCTTATTCATACAATTGAAGGTAAAAAACTATCTAAAAGAGACAATGCTTCAACACTAGATGACTATTCAAAAATTGGAATTATGCCAGATGCGTTAAGAAATTATTTATTAAGATTAGGGTGGTCTTATAAGGATAAAGAAATATTTACCTTAGATGAAAGCATTATACATTTTAATTTAAAAGGTATTGGTAAATCTCCATCAAAATTAGATATGAGTAGAATTTTATCAATGAATGAACACTACATTAAAAATATTGATGAGAATGAATTATATAATCAGCTTGTTACTTATTGTGAAACGTACAAAGAAAAAATTAAAACAGAAAAAGAAGAAAAGATTAAACAGTCATTATTGTTCCTGAAAAATAAAGCAAAAACTTTAGAGGATATATATAATAATGCTAAATATATTATCTTTGACAAAGTAGATTTTAATCAAGAAGATTTAAAACTTATCGATGATAAAGCAAAAAAAATAATATCAGACTTTAATAAAAATATTAGTGGTTTAACGGTTCTGAATAAAAAAACTTTAGAGCCAGTTGTAAATAATCTTATAAAAATTCATGAGACGAATTTTAAAGGAGTTGGTCAACCATTAAGAGTAGCTTTAACAGGATCAAAATTTGGTCCTGGTATTTATGATATAATTGTTTCCTTGGGCAAAGAGGAAATTAAAAAAAGATTAAGTAATATAATCTAAAAAATTTTTCCTATTAAAAAATTTAGAGATATTGTGATAAAATATTTGAAACTTTGTCAGTAGATGGAGTTTCTGATTTAATATTTTTTAGTGTTTTTTTAATATTCTCAAGTTGTAATTTTATTAAATCTGGGTGACCTAAAAAATAATTTACAGAGTTGAATATTTCTTTTGCATTACATTCCCCTTGTAATAATTCAGGTATAACTTCCTTATCATTTATAATATTAATAATATTTGCAAACTTAACTTTAACTAATGACTTCATAATTAGATAATTAATTATATTAATTTTATATATTATAATAGATGGTACATTAGCATTACAGATTTCAAGGGATACGGTCCCAGATTTTGCTACTGCAAATATTGAACTTGATAAAATTTGTGATTTAATATTCTCATCTGAAATTACTTGAACATTATCTAAAGAATTTTTTTTTAAAAGACTAATAATTAAATCTTTATTTTCATCAGTAGCATGAAAAATATAGATATAATTATTAAATTGTATATTCATTAATTTAATAAAATCCAATAAAATTGGTAACAAAACATTTGTTTCAGATTTTCTACTACCTGCAAACAAAGATATAATTTTTTTATCTTTATTAATTAAAGAAGATAAATCAATTTTAGACTTTTTACTTTGTTCAAGCAAAGGGTGTCCTACAAAAGTATTGGGAATATTTTCTTTATCAAAATATTTTTTTTCAAACTCAAATAAAAGTAAAAAGTGATCAACAAAATTTTTAAACTTTTTAACTCTACCTTCACGCCATATCCAAACTTGTGGTGCAACATAATGAAGTGTTTTAATCCTTTTATTAATCTTTTTAACTCGTTCAGCAACTCTTAAAGTAAAATCAGGACTATCAACGCTGAACAAAATATCGGGATTAAATTTAATTATTTCTTCTACAGTTTCATTAATTTTTTTTTTTATTTTAAAAATATTAAATAAAACACTTGTGAATCCCATATATGTGATCTCTTTAAGATCAAAAATTGAGTTTATTCCCAATGATTTAAGATGCTTACCTCCAACACTAGAATATTCTATATTAAATTCAGTTTTATTTATTTTTGAGATAACAGTAGATGCTAATTTATCTCCTGATGGCTCACCTGTAAGTATGAATATTCTTTTCATATAATTTTAATAAATATTTTATGTTTATTAGCAAAATTTATACATTTGACTTTATCTAAAAATATATTTTGATTAGCTTTCATAACTATTCCCTTGATATTTACTTTTTTACAATCTTTTAACGTATCAAATCCTATTGTTGGTAAATCTGCACGGAGATCTTGTTTTTTTTTAGGAAATTTAATTAAGATCCCTTGATTTTTTTTATTATTTTTTACTGATTGAATCATTTTTTTTGTACCTTTTGATGTTTCTTTAGCAATAATAGTACCACCCCTAATAATTAATCCCTGGACATGATTATGAGCATTTAGTTTATTTAATGACTTAATTCCTTTTTTTATATCAACTAAATCGAGTTTATTAGGTTTATTTTTTCCAAAAATACCTTTTAGTAATGTGAGTTCAGGATTAAAAAAATTTGACTTAATTACTTTGATTTTATTTTCAGCTAAAATTTTTATTAGTTCTTTTAAAATTGCGGCATCTCCTAACTTTGATGATCTGATTATCCTTGGTATATAATAAATACCCTTAAAATCTAGTTTAAGATTTGATAATTTAGGTTTGTCAATTCTTCCTGCAAAAAGTACTTTTTTACATTTTTTTTGATTAATCAAATCTAGAATTTTGCCAAATTTTCCAATGTTAATAAAGTAGCAATTTTTATCTTTTTTAAAAGAATTATATTTTGTTAAATCTACGATAAAATATTTCTTTTTTTGTTTTTTTATTTTATTTAATACAAACTTTGGAAAATCTGTATTACCAAGAAACAATCCAATCATTCTATTTAAAAAACGGTGTGCAAATTGGTCTTTTTTTATCTTTATTAATGAAATCAACTACGTCTTTTACTAAATAATTTTCTTTAAAATTACCATTCAAATTATTTAAATTTTCACTCAAATTTTCAGTTTTAAATATTTCTTTGTAAGCTTCTGTAAGACCTATAATTTCTTTATTTGTTACTTTTTTTCTTCTTAAACCAACAACATTAACACCGTTTAGATAGTTTCGATTACCAGTTGACAAACCGTAAGGTATTACATCTCGTGAAACCCCAGTCATGCCACCTATCATTGCCATTTTTCCAATTCTTGTAAACTGTTGTACACCGCAATTTCCACCAATTATAACATAATCTTCTATCTCTGCGTGACCAGCTATTGCTGCACTATTAGCGATAACAGTATTATTTCCAATAATACAATCATGGGCTATATGCGCGCTAATCATTATTAAATTATTATTACCAACTCGTGTAATACCACCACCCTGAACAGTCCCTGGATTGATTGTAACATACTCTCTAATTGTATTTCCATCTCCTATCCTAAGTTTTGTTTCTTCCCCTTTATATTTTATGTCTTGTGGGTCACTCCCGATTGAAGCAAAAGAATAAATTTTATTATTTTTACCTATTGAGGTATAACCTGTAATATTAACATGTGATTGAATTATAGCTTGATCACCAATTTCAACATTAGGGCCAATAATTGAATAAGGTCCTATTATTGCTGAAGTAGAGACTTTAGCTTTAGTATCTATGATTGCAGTTTTGTGGATCATTTACTTATTATCCTTAATAAAAGATTTTAAATCTTTTGCTGGATAACCCATTACTCTAGAATTATCAGGAATATCTTTTATCACACCACTACCTCCTCCAATTTGAACATTATTTCCTATTTTTAAGTGTCCAGAAATTCCAGCTTGACCACCAATCATTACGTTATTCCCTAGCACTGAGCTTCCAGCAAGACCAACTTGTCCTGCAATAATACAATTGTCGCCAATCTTATTATTATGAGCTACATGAATTTGATTATCTAAATAAGAATTTTTACCAATAATTGTATTGGACATAGATCCTCTATCTATTGTTGATCCACAACCAATTTCAGCATTATCTTTAATTATCACAATTCCTATATGCGGGTACTTAACATTTTTTATCTTATCAGGAAAAAATCCAAAACCTTTTTTTCCAATAATGCAGCCATCTAAGATATTAACAAAATTATAAATAATAGTATTTCTGATTATTACATTTGAACCAATGGAACAATTATCTCCAATAACGACATTGTTTTCTAAAATCGTGTTATGACCTATTAAACAATTCTTTCCAATTTTAACATTTTTTCCAACTAGAACATTTTTTCCATATTTTACTTTTTTTTTATAAGAGGATTTACTTATATCTTTAACATTAATGTCAAAATCATCATTAACTGAATCTGGGTAGAAAGTTTTAGTAATTTGAGAGGTTGATAAAAGGACATTTTCAACAATAATTTTTTTACAACTTTTTGGTAAAATATGTGCAAGGTTTTCAGCGGTTATACAAAAAGATGCTTTTGTTTTAGACGCCAATAGTTCATATTTTTTTGAATGAAAAAAAGTAATATCATTGTTTGTAGAGGAAATAAGATCTTTTATATCTAAAACTTTCGCTTTATTAAAATTTTCTTTATTATCAATATTAGATAATTTTAATAAATCATTTATTTTGAAAGGACCTTTATTTTTAAAAAATGGATTACTCATTATTTAAGTTTTCTATCAAAAAAAACTAAAAATACTTATCAAGAAATATTACTAATTATTTTCTATCAACTATTGTGGCAGACCATATGGCATCGGCCATTTTTTTACCTTCAACAAATGCTTCACCTTTGTACTTCCAAACTCTTCCATGTGATCTTATAGCTTCAATATTTAGTTCTAATTTACAGTCTGGTATGACTGGGTTTCTAAATCTGGCTTTTTCAATACCCATTAGAAATACAAGCTTATTATCATATGTTTCTTTATCAATACCATGGGCTGTCAATGCAGCAGCTGCTTGTCCAAATGCTTCGACTATCAGAACGCCTGGCATAACTGGATTTCCAGGAAAATGACCCTGCACAAAAAAACTATTTTTTTTAACATTTACAATTGCTGTAGCTGAAAAAAGTTTTTTTATGTTAATTAATTCATCAATCAAAAGCATAGGTTCTCTATGCGGTAGTAAATTTATAATTTCTTTTTTGTTTAAAGATGAGTTCATTAATTAATTATTTTACTTTTATAGATTTAATTTTATCATTCAAAATTGTAACAATTTTATTTGTTAAATCTAGTTCAGTTTTTCCAATAATAATGTTTTGTTTTGGTATGATGTAAGATATTTTATTCTTTTGAGAATAATCAGCTAAAATAGGAGTTATTTGTTCAACAAGTTTTTTTTGAGCCTCAATCTTTTTTTTGGAAAAGGTATTTTGCGTAACTTGAAGTTCTTCTTTAAATTTTTCTATTTTTTTCGCAAATAATTGAGCTTTTTCTTCAAACTCTTTTTTTTCTAAAACATTTTTTTGGTTAATTAGTTTTGTTTCTTCTTTTTTTAAATTAGCTTCAGTTTTCTTGAAATTATCTGAATTAGTTTTACTTTGATCAGCTAGTTGCTTAATTATTGATTTACCCGCTAGTGAATTATTCATGATATAATCCATATCAATATAATAAATGCTTTCATTTGCTAAAGTTAAGCTTGAAAAAAAAATACTAGTAATTATGATTATATATTTAGAAACTTTTCTCATTAACTTAAAAAGTTGTTCCTAAATTAAATCTAAAAGACTCTGTTGTATCAGATGGATTTTTGCTTAACGTTTGAGAAATAGAAAAATTTAATGGACCAACAGGTGTAAATACATCTACAGCTAAACCAGTTGAACTTCTAATTTTTTCATTTTTATCAATTGAACTATCATAATCAACGCCCCATATATTAGCTGCATCAATAAAAAATGAAATATCAGTGTTTTGAAATGCAGGTAAAATACCAGGAATTCTAGCATTAAAGTTTACTGTAGAAATATAATTTCCACCAATATAATCTAGATTTTCCTTAGGACCAACTTTCCCAGGTTCAAAACCTCTTAATTTTTTTCCAGGAATATAAAGTCTTTTAGATAACCTTACGTCCTTATTATTAAGAGAATTGATTGCCTTACCATAAAAACTAATATTAGTTACAATATTTGAAATTTTTTGAATTCTTTCTGTTTCATAAGAATTTACTATTTCATAATTTTTAGAAATTACAGGAATTCCTTGATAAAAGGTGTTTCTAAAACCTTCGGTTGGTTGATATCTTCTATTTCTGACATCATAATCTAATTCATAATTAAAATAACCATCAAAATAATTTCCTTTTTGTTTCTTTTTAGCGGCTGTTGCTAAATTTGTGGTCTCAAGTTTCTCATAAGATGTAGAAATTTCTGGTTTAAAATAAAAGTTTTCATACTGCTCAAAAGAAGTTGCTAAAGAAGTACCAAAATTAGATGACTTCCACCCATAATCACCCAAATAATCTTTCGACTCGCTACTTACAGTTGTGTAAAGTGTATTGTCTGAATAATTAAAGTTAGGTTTAACATGTACAAACTTACCTTTTAGAGAATTTTTTGTAATTTGTAAATTGGTATCAAGTTTAATACCTTTTCCTAAAAAATTATTTTCTCTGATTCCTGCCCCAACTGTTCCACCTGAAGTACCTACACCTGCACCCAAAGAAATTTCTCCAGTAGGCTTTTCTTCAACTTTTATATCTATAACTTTAAAATTTGAACTTGAGCCCGGCAGAATTTTACTTTCAACTTTTGAAAAGATATTTTTTGCCTTAATATTGTTCAATGATTTATTAAACAAAATCTCATTAAAGGCATCACCTTCATCAACGATAAATGCATTTCTAATGACTTCTTCAATTGTGTATGAATTTCCTAAAATATTGATTTTTTCCACATAGAACTTAGATGTGTCTGCTAGAACTATAGAAATGTTTAATTTATTACCATCAATAACTTCTTCAGATAAAGTGGCATTAATGAACTCATATTCTTTAGTAAGGGCAATTTTATCAACTTCTCTTAAAACTTTTTCTATTTTGCTTAAAGAATATTCTTTTTCTTTTAGATTATTGAGTAATTCATTTATTTTTATAAAATATTTTTCTTCATAATCATCTGCTAAAACAAGTTCTAATTTATTAAATTTAAATCTTTTTCCAGAATTGATATTAAAAATAAGTTTAAATGATTCGTCGTTATCAAATTCTACGAATGAATTTTCTACTTTCACATTATAGTAACCATTATCTTTGTAATAGTTTGTTAAAAGTCTTTTATCTAATTCTATTCTATCAAAATTTAAATAAATATTTTGTGACAAAAATTTCCAAAACTGAGATTCTTCGGAAGTTACAACATTTCTTAATTTTCTATCTTTAACATTTTTATCACCCAAAAATTGTATCTTACTTATTTTAGCTTTAGATCCTAACTCAATATCGTAAATTATCTCCATCGAGTTTTGAGCTTCATTTAAAATTGATTTTGGATTAATTTCTGCAAAATAATACCCGCTTGCTTTTAAAACATTTGTAATAAAATTTAAGTCACTTTTAAATTTGGTTTCTATAAAAGAAGATCTGTTTTTTAGAGTCATTTGTTCAACTACAAACTCTTCTAACTTTTTACTTCTAATACCATTAACAACAACATTGCTTATTATTGGATTTTCAACAACGTTAATAACAAGTATTGAGTTTTTAATGTTTAAACTTATATTTTTAAAAAAATTAGTTTCATATATTCTTTTTAAAATCTCATTTAAATCATTTTGAGTATAATTTGATCCGGGTGTGATTTCACCAAAAACCATAAGGGATTCTTTGGAAATTCTTTTATTGCCTTCAATCTTTACATCATTAACTATTTCAGCCCAGGAAATAGTCATTAAAAAAAATATGATAAGTTTTGTTATTATAATTTTTTTTAACATACGATTTTATATATCCATTGTGTTAATTTTTATACTTACATAATCGTTCAATTTGGTTATTTCATCAACGTTTTTTGGAATAATTTGTTTAAATCTTAAAAATTCTTTGTTTTTTAAGATTCTCAATAGTGTTTTTGATATATCTAAAAAATGTATTTCATTATTTAAAAACATTTTAACTAAATTATCGTTAGCACTTACAACTATTGTTTCAAACAGCGAGTCTTTTTTTGGTAACATATTTAAAATTTTTATAATTGGAAACTTTTTTATATTAACGTTTTCAAATTTTAAATTATTAATAATTGAAAAATTTAATTTTTTGGATTTAATTATTTTTTGATTCTTTGAATATAAAGAATTAAATATTGGTATCTTCATATCGGTGTCATGAATTAAAATTTTAGTTAAGCCATTTTTAAATTTAATTACAGCATGAACATATGATTTTGAATGAACTAAAATTTTTAACTTACTAAAGTTAAGGTCGAATATTTTTTTTGCTTCAATTATTTCAAAAACTTTATTCATCATTGTAGCTGAGTCTATTGTAATTTTTTTTCCCATTTTCCAGTTAGGATGATTTAAAGCAGATTTAACTGTAATTGATTTAAATTTACTTAACGGCAATTTTGAAAATGGTCCACCTGAAGCTGTAATATATACATTTTCAATATCAGAATTTTTAGACTTACCTATTAAAGAGTGTATCGAGAAATGCTCTGAATCAATAGGTATGAATTCTGTTTTATTTTTAATTAGCTCTTTTTTAATTAACGGCCAACCACAAATGATAGATTCTTTATTTGCAATAGCAATTTTTTTTGTAAACTTTATAATTTTTACTGTTGGGCTCAAACCATCTAAACCAGTTATAGCATTCATAACATAATCATTTTTTTTATAAGCAAAAATTTTATCCATGGTATTAAAGTTATTGTGTATATTAATTTTTTTACCTTTAAGTATTTTTTTAATTTGTAAAAATTTTTGAAAATTTGTAACAATAATATTTTTAACTTTAAATATTTTAATTTGTTTTAATAACTCATTAATATTTTTATTTGCAGTAAGAAGTAATATTTCAGTTTCTTTTTTATCTTTTTTTAAGATATTAATTAGTGTCTTACCGATTGATCCTGTAGATCCTAAAATTGTAATTTTTTTTTTCATTTTAAAAATAACTTAATAAGAAAAAACCAATTGGTATTGCAAAAATAATTCCATCAATTCGGTCGAGCATACCACCATGACCAGGCAATATATCGCTAGTATTTTTAACTTTCGCTTTACGTTTTATCAAAGAAATAAATAAGTCACCAAGTTGTGTTGTTAAAGAAATAAGAATTGTTATTACAAATAATGAGAATAATTCATGATTAACAATTATATCTTTATAAAAGGGAATTGTAATAAATGAAAAAACAAAAGAACCAATAGCTCCTGATATTGTTTTTTTTGGACTTATTTTTGTTAACTTTTTACCTTTAAAATATTTTCCAAATGTTAAACCTCCAATATCTGAAGCAATTGACACGGTAATAATAAATAAAAAGAAAATCTTTAATTCAGGTTTATTAGCTACAATAAAAAAAATACCAAAAACTATTGATGATAAATACATTAAAGCTAAGGCTTTAAATGTTGTCATTAATATTTTTTTTTTTTTATATATTTTTGAAATTAAACTATAAAATTCTATCCAAGATATTAGTCCAATAATTATTAGGGAAATAATTAAAATATAAGAATAAAAAAACATAAGAGCAAATAAAATCAACAAAAATACTGATGTTATAGTTCTTTTTTTTAATTCAGTAGTCATTAAATTGAACCAAAGTTTCTCTTTAAAGTTTTAAATTTATTTAATATATTTATGTAATCTTTTTCCTTAAAATCAGGCCAAAGTTTTTTTTCAAAAAAAATTTCAGTATATGCAATTTGCCATAATAAAAAATTACTAAGTCTTTGAGTATTTCCTGTCCTTATGAGTAAGTCTGGATTTGGTATATCTTTAGTATATAAATAATTTTGAATACTTTCCTCAGAAATTTCTTTTTTATTTTTTTTAACTAATTTAACTGCATTCAATAATTCTTCTTTTGATCCATAATTTAGTGCAAGATTAATTTGCAACTTTTTATTATATTTGGTTTTTTTTTCAGAAATATTAAGTAATTTCTGTAATTTTTTACTAAATTTTTTCTGATTTCCAATAATTTTCAATTTTATTTGGTTTTTAACTAGTTTATGAATTTTCATAGATAAAAAATTTTCTAATAAAGTGAATAAAAAAGAAATCTCTTTATCGGGTCTTTTCCAGTTTTCAGTTGAAAATGTATATAAAGTTAGATACTTAATTTTTTGTTTTAGTGTTTCTTTAATTATTTTTTCGATAGTGTTTAGACCCGCTCTATGACCAAAATTTCGAGAGCCTTTTTTTTTAACTCCCCATCGCCCATTTCCATCCATAATGATGGCAACATGCTTAATTGGGTTCATATTGTCATTATTTCTTTTTCTTTGACTTCAACTTTATGATCAATGGCTTTAATATGATCGTCTGTAAAATTTTGAACTATTTTTTCAAATTTTTTTTCATCATCTTCACTAATTTCTTTATCTTTAAGTAGTTTTTTTAAATCATCATTTGCTTCTCTTCTAATATTTCTTATTGAAACTTTACATTTTTCACCAATTGATTTAATTACTTTTTTAATTTCTGCTCTTCTTTCTTCATTTAAATCAGGGACAGGCAATCTAATTAATTGACCATCTATTTGAGGATTTAAACCCAGTTCAGATTTTTTGATAGCAGAATCAACTAATACAACATTATTAAGATCCCAAACTTGAATGTTAATTGTTCTTGCATCGGGTGTTGTAATACTTGAAACTTGATTCAATGGCATAGCTTGTCCATAAACATCAACTTTAACAAGATCTAGCATTGAAGCGTTTGCTCTTCCTGTTCTTAATGAGGTTAATTCTTTAGAAAAAACCTCAATGGTTTTATCCATTTTTTGACTATATGTTTTTTCATTAAACATTTATTCACCTATTTTAATTCTAAAGAAATCATTAATCTTTAAGTCAGGTATATTAAGTTCTTTTAGAATATCTTGCACTTTTTTTTTGGGTTCCATAACCCAAGCTTGAGTTAATAGAGAATTTTCTTCTTTAAATTTACTCATTTTTCCTATGCTAATTTTTTGGGCAATTTCCTCTGTTTTTCCAGAACTTTTTAATTCCTCTGTTACAAGATCTTGTTCTTTTTTAATAACATCTACATCAATTAAATCTGAACTTAATGCTAAAGGATTAGAGGCAGCTATATGCATTGAAAGTTGTTTGCCAAAAGCTTTAACTGCATCACTGCTATCAGAGGTTTCTAATGAAGCTATTACTGATAATTTAGATAAATTGTCCTTAATAACAGTATGTAAGTAATTAAAATTTTTAGCCCCTGACTTATTAAATGTTTTAGCTTTACCAACTGTTATTTTTTCACCCATTTTTGCTATTAAAGAAATAAGGTTGTCTTCAACAGTTTTGCCATTTGACATATTGGATTTATTTAACTTAGTTAAGTCTGAATTAATCTCATTATTTAAATCACTTAGTTCTTTAGCAAATGAAACAAAGTCATCATTTTTAGCAACAAAGTCTGTTTCACAATTAAGCTCTATTACAGAAATTTTATTTTCATTTCCAGAAGTTGCAATTACTCCTTCCTTAGCATCTCTAGACATTTTTTTGGATGCTTTAGAGATTCCTTTAACACGTAAAATTTCAACTGCTTTATCTAGATCACCGCCAGATTCTTTAACTGCTATATTACAATCTTTAAAGCCAGCACCCGTTGCTTCTCTTAATTGTTTTACTTTTTCAATATCACTCATGTTAATTTAACTTTTTATTTTTTTTTTTGGAAAATTTAGCATCTAATTTTTCTCTATCCAATTCTTGAACAGTTTTATTTGATTGTTCTTTAACTTCAATTTCATCTACTTTAGATTTTTCTTCTATTGTAGATGGTGCTGCTTTTTTTGCATTTTCAATAGTTTCTTTTATAAGATTGCAATAAAGATCAATCGCTCTCCTAGCATCATCATTACCGGGAATAGGAAATTCAATTCCATCAGGATTTGAGTTGCTATCTAAGATAGCACAAATCGGTATACCTAGTTTTACTGATTCTTGAATTGCTAATGACTCATAATTTGTATCAATAATAAATACTAAATCAGGTACCTTTTTCATTTCAGAAATTCCACCTAAGGCTCTTTCTAATTTGTCTTTTTTTACACTCATTTTTAAAAGTTCTTTTTTTGTAAAACCTCTATTTTCAGCAACAAGATCAGCCTCATATTTTTTCATTTTTTTTATTGATCCAGAAATTGTTCCCCAATTAGTCAACATTCCACCTAACCATCTGTAGTTTACATAATATTGGCCAGTTTCTTTGGCAACTTCTGCTATTGCTTCTGAAGCTTGTTTTTTTGTTGATACAAAAAGTATCTTACCATTGTTAGCAATAGTGTTATAAACCTTTTCTAAAGCTA
>Ga0209425_10002621_pt1 | contig 19824 bp, 19 predicted proteins | sample COG_05_FD_184749 | JGI IMG/M metagenome (GOLD analysis project Ga0209425, IMG submission 184749) | Pelagic Microbial community sample from North Sea - COGITO 998_met_05 (SPAdes) (version 2) | ecosystem: Environmental > Aquatic > Marine > Neritic zone/Coastal water | place: Helgoland, sampling...
AGAAAATTTAAATATAACGAAAGGTTTGATTTTTTCTCAAGAATTAATGCTTGAATTGACTAAATCTGGATTAAGTAGAGAAAAATCATACAAAATGGTTCAAAGTTACGCAAAAAAATGTTTTGCTGAAAACTTGGATTTATTTAATGTAATTCAATCTGACAAATATATAATGAGTAAAATTTCATCAAAAAAATTAAGTGCAATCTTCAGTTATTCGAAACATTTCAAAAATGTAAACTTTATATTTAAAAGAGTATTCAAATAATGAAAAAAGGGAAAAAATTATACGAGGGTAAAGCTAAGATTATTTATGCCACTTCAGATAAAAATTTAGTTATTCAATATTTTAAGGATGATGCAACAGCATTTAACAATCAAAAGAAAACAACAATTGAAGGTAAAGGAGTTCTCAATAATAGAATTTCAGAACATATTCTTTCAAACTTATCTCAAATTGGAATTAAAAATCATTTAATTAAACGACTTAATATGAGGGAACAGGTTATTCAACTTGTAGAAATTATACCTATTGAATTTATTGTTAGAAATGTTGCAACAGGATCTATTACAAAAAGATTAGGTATTGAAGATGGTACAGTTCTCAAAGAACCTTTAATTGAGTATTGTTTAAAAGATGATGCTCTTGGTGATCCGTTAATTGCTGAAGAGCATATTTATGCTTTTGACTGGGCAAGCAAAAAAGAAATAGAAAAAGTAAAAAAAATGATTTTAAGAATTAATGATTTTATGATTGGGATGTTTAGAGGAATTGGAATAAAATTGATTGATTTCAAATTAGAGTTTGGAAGAATAAAAATAGATGGAAAAAATGAAGTAATTCTTGCTGATGAAATTAGTCCAGATACTTGCAGATTATGGGACTCGGTTACAGATAAAAAACTTGATAAGGATAGATTTAGAAAAGATCTAGGAGATTTAATTCCAGCATACACAGAAGTTGCTAAAAGATTGGGTATACTACATGAACAATCAAATGTTTCTGCTGTAAATGTGACTAAACTATCTTCAGTCAAAAAAAAAAGTAAATGAAAGTTTCAACAATTATAACACTTAAAAAAGATGTTTTAGATCCACAAGGTAAAGTTATACATCAAACTTTGGATGGAATGGGTTTTAAAGATGTCAATGAAGTAAGACAAGGAAAATATTTTGAAATTGATGTTAAAGAAAATGATCCTAAAAAAGCTAAAGAAATAGTTGAGGAAATGTGTAAAAAGCTTTTGACTAATCTTGTCATTGAAAATTACAAAATTATTGAGACTCAATAATTAATGAAATCATCTGTAATAACCTTTCCTGGTTCAAATTGTGATAGAGACATGGATGTTGCTCTTAACAAATTTGGTTTTAAAAATAAAATGGTTTGGCATAATGATAATGAATTACCAAAAAGTGATTTAGTAGTACTACCTGGTGGCTTTTCTTATGGTGACTATTTGAGATGTGGAAGCATGGCTTCAAAATCAAAAATTATGCAATCAGTCATCAACTTTGCGAAATCTGGTGGCATGGTAATGGGAATTTGTAATGGCTTTCAAATATTAGTTGAGGCCGGATTAGTTCCAGGAGTTTTGTTAAGAAACAAGTATTTAGAATTTATCTGTAAAAATGTTTTTGTTAAAGTTAATGACAAAAATAATATTTATTTTAAAAATCTCGAAAAAGATGTTTTTGAACTTCATATTGCTCATAATGAAGGGAACTATTTTTGCACTAAAGATCAGCTTAAAGAAATTGAAGATAACAATCAAATAGCTATTTATTATTGTAATAGTGAAGGTCAACCTGAAGAACAATTTAATCCTAATGGATCTATAAAAAATATTGCTGGAATATTTAATAAAGAAAAAAATGTTTTAGGAATGATGCCACACCCAGAAAGAATGATTGATAAAAGCTTATCAGGGGATGATGGAGCTTTATTTTTTAACAACCTAATAAATAATATCAAATAATGTTAGTTAACGAAAAAGTAGCAATCGAACATGGTCTTAAAAAAGATGAATATAAAAAAATTTGCAAATTATTAAAAAGAACTCCTAATATAACCGAGCTTGGAATTTTTTCTGCTATGTGGAATGAGCATTGCTCTTATAAATCTTCAAGACTTCATTTAAAAAAACTTCCTACCAAAGGTGCAAAAGTTATCCAAGGACCTGGTGAAAATGCAGGAGTAATTGATATTGAGGATGGTGATGCAATAGTATTTAAAATTGAAAGTCACAATCACCCCTCTTTTATTGAACCTTATCAAGGAGCAGCTACTGGTGTAGGTGGAATTATGAGGGATGTTTTTACCATGGGTGCGAGACCAATTGCTAATTTAAATTCAATTCACTTTGGTTCACCTCAACATAAAAAAACAAAAAATTTATTAAGAGGTGTTGTCCATGGAATAGGTGGATATGGAAATTGTATGGGCGTACCAACTATTGCTGGTCAAACTTCTTTTGATAGTTCCTATAATGGAAACATCTTAGTAAACGCCATGACTTTAGGTTTGGTAAAAAAAAATAAGATATTTTATTCTAAAGCTGCTGGTTTAAATAAACCAGTAATTTATGTTGGATCCAAAACTGGGAGAGACGGTATTCATGGAGCAAGTATGGCTTCAGCAAGTTTTGACGAAAAAATTGAAGAAAAAAAACCTACTGTACAAGTTGGTGATCCTTTTACAGAAAAACTTTTACTTGAAGCTTGTTTAGAATTAATGGCTGGAGACTCAATCATTGCAATTCAAGATATGGGTGCAGCAGGTCTAACATCATCAAGTATAGAAATGGCATCAAAAGGTAACTTGGGTATTGAAATTAATTTAAATAAAGTTCCTTGCAGAGAGACAAAAATGACTCCTTACGAGATAATGCTTTCTGAAAGCCAAGAAAGAATGTTGATCGTTTTAGAAAATGGTAAAGAGGAAATGGCAAAAAAGATATTTGATAAATGGAATTTAGATTTTGCTGTAATTGGTAAAACTACAAATTCTAAAAATATTGAATTGTTTTTTGATAATGAAAAAGTGGCAAATATTCCTGTCAATACTTTAGTTGAAAATTCTCCTATGTATGATCGAAAATGGAAAAAGGCAAAACTACCAAAGAAAAATAAAATTAAAAAAGATGTTTTTAATAATTTAAAAATAAAAGATGTCTTAAAAAAAATTCTATCTAACCCAAATGTTTGTAGTAAAGAATGGATTTGGCAGCAATACGATCATACAGTAATGGGTGACACAATTCAAAAACCAGGAGGAGACTCTGGGGTTGTTAGGGTACATGGCACAGAAAAAGCTATTGCAGCATCAGTAGACTCATCTGCTGTTTATTGTTGGGCACATCCTTTGACAGGAGGAAAACAAGTTGTTGCTGAGAGTTGGAGAAATTTAGTATCAGTTGGAGCAACTCCTATAGCGATAACTAATTGTTTAAATTTTGGAAGCCCAGAAAATGAAGATAATATGGGAGAGTTTGTTGAATGTGTCGAAGGCATTAGTGAAGCAAGTAAATATCTAAATTTTCCTGTTGTTTCCGGAAATGTATCTTTCTACAATCAAACAAAAGATGTTGGAATCAAACCCACTCCTTCCATTGGCGGTGTAGGTCTTATTAAAGATTATAAAAATATGATTACTATGGATTTTAAAGAAAATAATAACTTAATTTTAGTTATTGGAAAAACAGAAGGTCATATTGATCAAAGCTTATTTGCAAGATCAATTTTAGATGAAATTAATGGTCCGCCCCCAGAAGTAAACTTATTTAATGAAAAAAATAATGGAGAAACATTATTGAGTTTAATTAAAAAAAATTACATTAAAAGTGCACATGATATTTCTTTAGGTGGTATACTAACCGCATTAAGTAAAATGTGTATTAAAGGGAATAAAGGAGTTAGTTTAAAAAAACCCAAAATTTTGATTAATGAGATTGAATATTTTTTTAGTGAAGACCAAGGTAGATATATCATTGAAATTAATCCAAAAGATTTAAAAGAAGTTGAAAAGATTTTAGATAAAAATTCAGTTCATCATGAAGAATTAGGTATTATTGTTGAAAAAGACATGATTATTAACGAAAAGACAAAAGTTACAATTGACGAATTAAAATCTTATAATACAAACTGGTTAACTAAATATATGAGTTCGTAATGGCAATGGATTTAAAAGAAATTGAAAAACATATTAAAGAAGCAATGCCTGATGCTTCTATTGAAATTCAAGATTTAGCAGGTGATGGAAATCATTATTCTGCAACAATAACATCTTCACAATTTTCAGGTAAAAGTAAAATTGAACAACATAAAATGGTATACAATTCTTTAAAAGGTAAAATGGGTAATGAATTGCATGCACTAGCAATCAAAACAAAGGAACTATAATGGATGATCAAACAAAAAATTTAATTCAAAATCATATTGATAACAATGAAGTATGTTTATTTATGAAAGGAACGCCAGATGCACCACAATGTGGATTTTCAATGGCAGTTTCAAACATGTTAAAAATTTTAGAAGTTAATTTTAAAGGAATTAATGTATTAGAAAATCAAAATCTTAGAGAAGGTGTAAAAGTTTTTAGTGACTGGCCGACAATACCACAATTGTATATCAAAAAAGAATTTGTTGGTGGATGTGATATTATCAAAGAGATGTATGAAAATGGTGAACTTAAAAAAGTCTTTGATGATAAGGGTATTAACTATAAAAAATAAATCTATCTAGAATAATATTCAATTACTAAATTTGGCTCCATAACAATTGGATATGGAACTTCTTCAAACTTTGGTGTTCTAACAAATTTTAATTTTTTATTTTTTTCATCCATTTGAATATATTCTGGTGTTTCTCTTTCTTTATTTGCTAAAGCAATATCAATAATAGCTAATTGTTTTGATTTATCTCTAATCTCAATCGTATCTTCTTCTTTAACTGAGTAGCTTGCTATATTAACTTTTTTTCCATTTACCTTAACGTGTCCATGATTAATTAATTGTCTTGCTGAAAAAATTGTCGTTGCAAATTTTGCTCTATAAATAACTGCATCTAATCTTCTCTCAAGTAGACCAATTAAATTTTCACTTGTATCACCTTTAAGCATTGAAGCTTTTTTATAAATATTTCTAAATTGTCTTTCATTGATATTGCCATAGTAAGCTTTAAGTTTTTGTTTCGCTTGCAGCTGAATACCATAATCAGAAGGTTTGCCTTGTTTTGCCTGGCCATGTTGGCCTGGTCCATATGCTCTAGTATTAAAAGGACTTTTTGGTCTTCCCCACAGGTTAACCTTTAATCTTCTGTCTACTTTATGTTTAGAGTTTAATCTTTTTGTCATTCGGTAGTGCGCTTTATAAACTTACTCATAATTTTGTCAATCAACGTTTTTTACCTAAACTAGCAAATACACTAGATAATATACGTGTTTCTTTATCTGATAAGTCCATCTTATAAAAAATATTTCTCAAATTTTCCAACATAATTGGTCTCTTTTCCTTGGGTTTAAAGAAATTTATTTGATCTAAATTTTTAACACATAAATTCACCATTGATTGTATTTCTTTTTTGGATGCTGATTTTACCTTTTTAGATTTCCTAAAAGGGGAACTTTTTAAATTAATCATACTTGCTACGTATTGGGCAATTATTATCAAACTATGTGAAAGGTTTAATGATTTAAATTTAGAATTAGATGGAATTTGTAAGGTATAATTAGCATAACTTACTTCTTCATTTGATAGACCTGAAGCTTCTGAACCAAATAAAAATCCTATCTTTTTTTTTTTAAAATCTATTTTTTTTAGATCCTCTAAATTAATATGTTTAATATTTTTATTTCTAAATCTTGCTGAGGTGGCTATTAAACAATCAATATTTTTAATAGATGCTTCCAAAGAAGCAAATATTTTACTTTTTTTTACTATATCTTTAGCGCCGACAGATGTGGCCAATATTTTATCATTAGGATAAATAGGTTTTGGGTCAACTATTGATAATTGATCAAAATTAAAATTTTTCATTCCCCTAGCACATGCACCAATATTTTCAGAAAGTTGAGGTTTATGAAGTATAAATGTGATATTTTTAAATGACATTAAAGACTTGCTGGAGCATTATCTTTAAATAATTTATAATCTAAACTATCTACCAAAGCTTTAAATGATGCATCAATAATGTTAGTTGAAACACCAATTGTAAACCAATTTTTACCTTTTGCATCGGTGCTTTCAATTGAAACTCTTGTAACAGCTTCTGTTCCAGTGTTTAAAATTCTAACCTTATAATCAACAAGTTTTAAATCTTTTAAATATTTTGAATACTTTGCTAATTTATCTACGTTTTGCCTAATGGCATTATCTAATGCATTAACAGGACCATTTCCTTCTCCTTCACAAATAATTTTTTCTCCATCAACTTCTAGTTGGGCTTTCGCTGAAGAAATTATTTTACCAGAAGAATCTTTTTTTACAGAAACATCATATTGAGTTATTGAAATATATCTTGGTATTTCACCAATTATTCTTCTAGCTAAAAGTTCAAATGAAGCATCTGCTCCATCATAACTATAACCAATGAACTCTCTATCTTTAACTTCGTTTAAAAGTTTTTTTATTTTTGGATCATTTTCGTCAATATTTACATTTATTGTCTTTAATCTTGAAATAATATTTGATTTCCCTGATTGATCTGAAATTACTATATTCCTATTATTACCAACTTCCTCAGGGTTAATATGTTCATAAGTTTTTGGATCTTTTTGGACGGCCGAAACATGAAGTCCACCTTTGTGCGAAAAAGCAGCGGCGCCAACATAAGGTAAGTGCATATTTGGTTTTCGATTCAATACTTCATCTAAAAGTCGAGAACATTCAGTTAAATTTTTTAAGTTGCTAACTTTAATTCCTGTTTCAAAATTTGATGAAAAATCTTTTTTAAGAAAAAATGTTGGTATTAATGACATTAAATTTGCATTGCCACACCTTTCTCCCAATCCATTAATAGTACCTTGTACTTGACGAACTCCTGATAAAACAGCTGCTAAAGAATTTGCAACAGCATTCCCAGTATCATTATGTGCATGGATACCTAAATTTTTTCCTGGTACAGTTTTTGATACTTCAGATACTATTTTAGAAATTTCATGTGGAAGTGTTCCACCATTTGTGTCACACAATACTACCCATCTAGCTCCTTGATCATATGCTGCTTTAATACATTCTAATGCATATTTCGGATTTGCTTTATAACCATCAAAAAAGTGTTCGGCATCAAACATAAATTCTTTTTTTGCTTTGACAAAATGTTTTGCACTTTCTCTTATATTTTCTAAATTTTCATTATTTGATATCCCTAATGCTACATCAACATGAAAATCCCAAGACTTACCCACTAAACAAACTGATGGGGTATTTGAATTTAATAAAGCTGACAAGCCAATATCATTGTCTGCACTTCGGCCAGTTTTTTTAGTCATTCCAAAACAAGTAAGTTTGGCATTTTTAAAAGTATGTTTTTTTTGAAAAAACTCTGTATCAGTCGGATTTGCTCCAGGCCAACCACCCTCGATATAATCCACTCCAAGATTATCTAAAGCTTGAGCAATTTTTTCTTTATCTTCAATTGAAAAATCCACACCTTGAGTTTGAGCACCGTCTCTTAATGTGGTATCAAAAATATATAATCTTTCTTTACTCATTTAAATTTCCAAATTGTTTTACCATCTTTGTCTTCTATTAAAACACCTTTGTCTAAAAGTTCATTTCTTATTTTATCAGCTTCTTTATAATCTTTATTTTCTCTAGCTTTATTTCTTAAATCAATCTTTTCTTTTATTTCTTCTTCACTCATTGATACGTTATTCTTTTTATATTTTTGCCATTTTTCACTATCTTCATTTAACAAACCTATAAATTTACATGCCGAAATAAATAATTCTTTATCACTACCTTTGTTAGCTTTTTCATATAGCTTATGTAAATTAGCAATATATCCAGGGGTGTTTAAATCTTCATATAAAGGCTTTAAAATTTCGTCAGGAACTTTAGTAGTTTGTGTATTTGGTGTGTAAACCGAATACCATTTGTTTAGAGTGTTATAACAATCATCTAATAGTTTATCATTCCAATCTAAAGGTTGTTTATAATGTGCACTCATGAGTGCTAACCTTAAAATTTGTCCACTAATTGTATTTCTAAAATTTTTTATTTTTAAAATATTTCCTTGTGACTTTGCCATTTTTTCATTTGACATTGTGATAAAAGCATTATGAACCCAGTAGTTGGCAAAAACTTTTGTTTCATTAGCACATCTTGATTGAGCTATTTCATTTTCATGATGAGGAAATATTAAATCTATTCCGCCTCCATGAATATCAAATTCATTACCTAAAAATTTTTTTGACATTGCTGAACATTCTAAATGCCAACCTGGTCTTCCCTTCCCCCACGGTGAGTCCCAAGAAGGCTCATTTTGATTAGATGGTTTCCATAACACAAAATCTTCAGAATTTTTTTTATTATCACTAACTTCAATTCGTGAACCGGCTATTAGATCTTCTAATTTTTTATTTGAAAGTTTTCCATAATCAGAAAATTTTTTTACCTCAAAATAAACATGTTTATTATTTTCATATGCGAAACCTTTTTTTACCAATTTAATAATCATTTCAATCATAAGATCGATATGTTCAGTAGCTTTAGGTTGAAAGCTTGGGTTTTCACAATTCAGGAATTCACAGTCCTCTAAAAAACTTTTTGTCACTTTTTCTGTAAGTTCTTTTGTGGAAATATTTTGATCTTGAGATGATTTAATTATTTTATCATCAATATCTGTTATATTTCTTACATAAGTTACTTTTGAGAATTGATTTTTAAGAACTTTATATAAAATATCAAAAATGACTAATGGTCTAGCATTGCCAATGTGTGGATCATCATACACTGTTGGTCCACAAACATACATTCCAATATTATTTATGTCTTTTGGAACAAATTGTTCTTTTTTATTTGATAAATTATTTGTTAAAAAAATATCCATTTTAATTAATTAAGAAATATACCTTATTTAATGTTTTGTGAATCTAATTGATTATCTAGGAATCTTGCATACTGGAATAGGCTCCATTTTATGCAAGTTTTGTTTTCTAATTTTCTCGTACTCTGATCTATGTGGTGAATTTGGATTACTCATAGCATCTTCTAAATCTTGATACTTAAAACCGAGCTGACCCTCATCTGTTCGACCATCATCCCAAAGTCCATCTGTTGGGGGCGCATCGATAATTTCTTTTAAAATTCCTAATTCTTTACCTAATTCCCAAACATCGGTTTTATTACAATCAGCAATTGGGGAAATATCAACTCCACCATCACCATATTTTGTATAAAAACCTACACCAAAATCCTCTACCTTGTTGCCTGTTCCTACTACAATTCCTTTATTGGCCGCTGCTACCTGATAAAGAGTTGTCATTCTTAGTCTTGCTCTTGAATTTGCAAAACCATGTTCATTTTGAAATTTGTTTAGTGTAGATGAAAATGACTCAAAAAGCTTATCAAGACTTATGGTGTGAGCTTCTACATTTTTGAAATTTTTAATTAACCATTCCTGATGTTTCAAACTTAAATCATGTTGATTGTCTTTTTGTCTTATTGGCATAGTTAATACGATAGTTTTTATTCCTGTCATTGCACTCAATGTGCTTGATACTGATGAGTCTATACCTCCTGATATTCCAATAACTAAAGATTGTGCTTTACTTGGCATTTGTTCAGCATAAGTTTTAATCCAATTTGAAATATATTTAATTTTTTCTGATGGCTTCATAATTTAAATTTAATAATCTTTGGCTTGAAAGCAATAGACTAAGATGCCGCCTGAATAGCGTTTTTAGAATAGGTGCTATTCTTTTTTATCTCATCTGAAATCAAAAATGCTAATTCTAGAGCTTGATTTGCATTTAATCTTGGATCACAATGTGTGTGGTATCTTGAAGATAAATCTTTATCTGAAATTTTTTGAGCCCCTCCTGTACATTCAGTCACATTTTGACCAGTTAATTCAATATGCAATCCACCAGCATAACTTCCTTCACTTTGATGACATGCAAAAACATTTTTGACTTCACTTAAAACACTATTAAATGGTCTGGTCTTAAAACCAGTTGTAGCTTTAATTGTGTTACCATGACATGGGTCACAAGACCAAATTACATTAAGACCTTCTTTTTTAATTGCCCTAATTAATTTAGGTAGATGTTTTGAAACATTGTTTGCTCCAAATCTTGAAATTAGTGTAATTTTTCCTTTTTCATTTGTTGGATTAATTTTATTACATAAGTTAATAAGATCTTCAGCTTTTAATGTTGGTCCACATTTAATTCCAATTGGATTTTCTATTCCTCTACAAAATTCAACATGACCTCCGTCAAGTTGTCTAGTTCTGTCACCAATCCAAACAAAATGTGCTGATGTATCGTGGTTTTCACCTGTGGTAGAATCTGTTCTTGTCATAGACTCTTCAAAAGGTAACAACAAAGCTTCATGGGAAGTCCAGAAGTTAACTGTTTTTAATCTTCTATTAAAATCTGAATTAATTCCACAAGCATCCATAAATGATAAAGCATTTGCAATTTGATCTTCTAATTCTTTAAACCTTTTAGCTTCAGGACTTTTTTTAATAAATCCTAAATTCCATGTGTGAACCTTTTTTAAATCTGCAAAACCACCATGACAAAAAGCTCTAACTAGATTTAAAGTTGCAGCTGATTGTGAATATGCTTTAAATAATCTTTTTGGATCTGGTATTCTTGCTTTTTCAGTAAATTCTATACCATTAATATTGTCACCTAAATAACTAGGTAATTCCACTCCATCTTTATTTTCAGTTGGTGAACTTCTTGGTTTAGAAAATTGTCCTGCAATTCTTCCAAGCTTAACCACTGGCAATGATGCTGAATAAGTAAGAACTAAAGACATTTGCAACATCAACTTAAAGGTATCTCTAATATTATCTGGATGAAATTCTGCAAAACTCTCTGCACAGTCGCCACCTTGTAAAAGAAATGCTTTACCATCAACAACATCTGCTAGCTGTTGTTTAAGATGTCTAGTTTCACCTGCAAAAACTAAAGGTGGAAAAGTTTTAATCTTATCTAAAACTTGATCCAATTCTTTTTTATCCGGATATTCCGGGATATGTTTTACAGGATACTTTCTCCAACTATTAATTTTCCAATTTTTCATGTTCAACCTAGGATTGTTGTATCAGAGTTTAATTATTATTCAACGGTTACAGATTTGGCCAAATTTCTAGGCTTATCTATATCAAAACCTTTTTTAAGGGCAGAGTAATATGCTAATTTTTGTAGGGGTATTGTTAAAAGAAAAGGCAACAAATCATCATTAGTACTTTCTACTTCTATTGTTTCCCAAATATTTTCTGAAACAATTTCATCTTTACTTTTATTGGTAATTAATAAAACTTTTGCACCTCTTGCTATAACTTCCTGCATATTTGAAATAGTTTTTTTATAATAACTATCTCTTGGCGCTAAAACTACTACTGGCATACCTTCTTCAATTAAAGCTAATGGACCATGTTTCATTTCTCCTGCTGGATATCCTTCAGCGTGCACATATGATAGCTCTTTTAATTTTAAAGCACCTTCTAATGCAATTGGATATGAAAAACCTCTACCTAAAAACATAGAACCTTTAGCCTCATTAAAAGTACTTGATATATTTTGAATTTTGTTGTCAGTTAACAATGTTTGTTCAACTAACTTTGGCAATTCTTTTAAATCTTTCAATTTTTGTGAAAGGACTTTTTTTTCAATATCATCCCTTAAAAGCCCAAGTTTTAAAGCTAAAATATATAATATAAGTATTTGACCTAAAAAAGCTTTTGTAGACGCTACTCCAATTTCTGTGCCACAATGAATGGGCAAAACAAACTCTGCGTCTCTTGCTATTGAGCTTTCAATTACATTAACAACTGCACACGTCTTCATTTGGTTTTTTTTACATAAATCTAAAGCTGCATAAGTATCAGCCGTTTCACCTGATTGAGAAACAAAAACATATAAAGTATCTTTTTTAAATCTATTTTTCCTGTATCTAAACTCTGATGCAATATCTACATTTACATCTAAAGATGTTAATTCTTCAAACCAATATTTAGCCATTAAGCACGAATGATAAGCGGTACCACATCCAATTAAAGTAACAGACGAAATTTCATTTTTCTTCCAAGGTATATTATAAATGTTAATGTCATTATTAGTTGTATCAATATATTCTTTTATTCCATTTTTGAGAGTTACTGGCTGCTCCTCAATTTCTTTTGCCATAAAATGCTTATAATCACCTTTGTCATATTTTTCCTCTTCACTCGATAGTTCTAAAACTTTTTTATTAATTTTAGTTCCATCTTCATTAAAAAACTCTACTTGGTCTTTTTTAATTACACAAAATTCTCCATCATTTAAGTATGTAATTTTATTGGTCATTGATTTCAGTGCATAAGAGTCTGAACCTAAATAATTTTCGTTAGGTCCATAACCGACAGCTAATGGTGACCCTCTTCTAGCGCCAACAATTAAATCAGGTTCATCTTTGAATATAATCCCTAAAGCAAAACTTCCATGTAAAGCTTTTAAAGTTTTCTTAATTGAATTAACTATATTGTCTGTTTTTAAATTTTCTGTAATCAAATGGACAATAACCTCGGTGTCTGTTTGAGATTTAAATTTATGACCTTTACTGACTAAAAATTTTTTTAATAGTGTTGAATTTTCAATTATTCCATTATGCACAACAGATACATTTTGTGAAGAATGAGGGTGTGCATTTATACTATTAGGCAAACCATGAGTAGCCCACCTCACATGTCCTATGCCAATTGTACCTTCCATAGATTGAACTAAAGAATTTTTTTCAAGATTATCAACTCTACCTTCAGATTTTACTTCATTAATTAATCCATTTGAAAGAGTAGCAATACCTGCCGAGTCATAACCTCTGTATTCAAGTTTTTTTAATGAATTAATAATTGAAGCTGAAACTGATTTACTACTATTGATACCTATAATTCCACACATAATTATTTTCTTTTATAATTTTTAACTTCTGTTTGAACACTTCTGGTAAGCGCTAAAGATTTTTTTCTTACATTTTTTGTTATTACTGATCCTGCCCCAATAATACTATCTTCTTCTATTTTTAACGGAGCTACTAAAGATGAATTGGATCCTATAAAAACATTATCTTTAATTTTTGTTTTACTTTTTTTAATTCCATCATAATTACAAGTAATTGTGCCTGCTCCAATATTAACTGATTTGCCGATGTCGGTATCCCCTATATATGTCAAATGATTAACCTTCGATTTTTTACCAACTATACTTTTTTTAATTTCAACAAAGTTTCCAACCTTTGAGCCCTCTTTTAAAATAGTGCCCGGTCTAATTCTGGCATAAGGGCCAATATCAACTTTATTCTCAACTTTACAGTTTTCCAAATAAGAAAAAGATTTTATTACCACATTGTTTCCAATTTTAACTTTTGATCCAAAAACAACATATGGTTCAATAGTTACATTTTTTCCTATTTTGGTATCTTTATAAAAATAAATTGTTTCAGGTCCTATCATTTTCACACCAGATTTTAAAAATTTATTTCTAAGTTTAATTTGAAGTTTTTGTAAATTTAATTGTTTCATCTAGGAAATTCTTTATATTAAGTATATATCTTTCTTAATTCACAAAATATTTCTTAAAAATACTTTTGATTATGACGCAGCAATATACAATTCTTTTTGATTTAGATGGAACTTTAGTCGACACAGCACCTGATTTAATGCGTGCTCACAATCATGTGATGCAAAAATTTGGTTATCCCACAAAATCTACAGATGAAATTAGAAATCTAGTTGGTCAAGGCGCAGGGGCAATGCTTGGAAGGTCTATATGGGGTCAAGCGAAAAAAGAATTTGGAAAAGTACAAGATGAAAAAATCAAGAAAGAGATGGTAAAAGATTTTGTTGATTTTTATGGAAAAAATATTGTTAATGAAAGTACGCTTATTAATGGTGTTAAAGAATTTTTAATTTGGTGCAAAGAAAAAAATATTTCAATGGCCGTTTGCACAAACAAACAAGAGCATTTAGCTATCGATCTATTAAAAAAAATTGGTATTTATGATTTCTTTGAATATGTAGCTGGTCATAACACATTTGATTATTGTAAGCCTGACCCTAGACATTTAACCTCTGTTGTTGAGATATTAGGTGGAGACATCAAAAAAACTTTAATGGTCGGTGATAGCGAGACTGATGCAAATGCAGCAAAAAATGCTGGCATGCCCGTCATCTTACTTGAGGATGGTTATACTGAAAAAAATACAACTGAAATATATCATAATCACTTAATAAAAGACTTTGTGGGTATCGAAAAGATTGTATTAAAATATCTTTAATATTGATTATTTTTTTTTAACTATTAAAAACAATTTCGAGAATTAGGAGTTATTTTGATACTACATAAAGTTAAAGTTTACCCATCTAAAACACATCTACCCAAAAAAAACCAGCTTGCTTGGAAAATAGCAGAAATAGCCAGCGACAATGTAAAATTAAATAAAGAAGCAATTGATATGGTGATTAATAGAATTATTGACAATGCTTCGGTTGCAATTGCATCACTTAACAGAAAACCAGTTATTTCATCAAGAGAAATGGCTTTAAAACATTCAAGAAAAAATGGTGCAACATTATTTGGTGTTAATAATAAGTTAAAATTTGATTGCGAATGGGCAGCTTGGTCTAATGGAACTGCAGTAAGAGAACTTGATTTTCATGATACTTTTTTAGCAGCAGACTATAGTCACCCAGGAGATAATATACCTCCACTGATAAGTGTTGCTCAACAAAACAAAAAAAGTGGTTTAGATCTCTTGAGAGGAATAATTACTGCTTATGAGGTTCAAGTAAACTTGGTAAAAGGAATTTGTTTACATAAACACAAAGTTGATCATATAGCTCATTTGGGTCCAAGTGTTGCTGCAGGACTTGGAACAATGTTAAAGTTAAATACTGAAACAATCTATCAAGCTGTACAGCAAGCATTGCATACAACTATATCCACAAGACAATCTAGAAAGGGTGAAATTTCAAGTTGGAAAGCTTATGCGCCAGCACATGCAGGGAAACTTGCTATAGAAGCAGTAGATAGAGTAATGCGAGGCGAAGGAGCACCAAGTCCAATTTATGAAGGTGAGGATAGTGTCATCTCAAGAATTTTAGATGGAAACAAAGCATTGTACAAAGTTCCTTTACCAAAGAAAGGTGAGCCTAAAAAAGCAATTTTAGAAACTTATACTAAAGAATATTCAGCTGAATACCAATCTCAAGCCTTAATTGATTTAGCAAAAAAACTTAAAAAGAAAATATCAAACTTAAATCAAATAAAAAAAATTGATATTTATACAAGTCATCATACTCATTATGTTATTGGTACTGGTGCAAATGATCCTCAAAAAATGGACCCTAATGCAAGCAGAGAAACTTTAGATCATTCTATAATGTATATATTTGCGGTTGCTTTAGAGGATGGTACTTGGCACCATGTAAGATCATATACAAAGTCTAGAGCTAAAAGAAAAAGTACAATTAAAATATGGAGATCAATAAAAACTCATGAGGATAAAAAATGGACAAAAAAATATCATGATCCAAACCCCAAGAAAAAAGCATTTGGTGCAAAAGTAGTAATAACTCTTAAAAATGGTAGAAAAATTACTGAAGAACAAGGTGTTGCTGATGCTCATCCTTATGGTTCTCGCCCATTTAAAAGAAAAAACTATATAGATAAATTTTTAACTTTAACTGAAAACATTCTAGATAAAAAAGAGAGTGATAGATTTTTAAAAGAAGTGCAAAATTTAAAGAAGCTTAAAGCGGGTCAATTAGATAAATTAAATTTAGAAGTTAAAAGTGGTAAACTTAAAAGAAATTTAAAAAAAGGAATTTTTTAATGCACTTTGTAGAAAAAGAACCTAATCAAAAAAGAGAGGATTTTGTTAAAAAATTAGAATCTAAAAAAATTTTACGTGTTCCTGGTGCTTACAATCCTTTAACAGCAAAACTAATTGAAGAAATAGGGTATGATGCAGTTTATGTTTCTGGTGGAGTAATGGCTAATGATCTTGGCTTTCCTGATATCGGGTTAACAACACTGCAAGATGTGAGCACTCGTTCCTACTTAATTTCAAGAGTAACTAACCTTCCAACAATTGTTGATATTGATACAGGATTTAAATCTTGTAAAGAAACAATTGAAACTTTTGAACAATTTGGAATTTCTGCAGTTCACCTAGAAGATCAAATTGAAAGAAAAAGATGCGGTCACCTTGATAATAAAGAATTAGTTTCTACTGATGCAATGGTTAAAAAAATCAAAGAATGTGTGGCGGCTAAAAAAGATAACAATTTTAAAATTATTGCTAGATCAGATGCAAAAAGTGTTGAGGGAATTGATAAAATGATTGAGAGGTGCAAAGCCTACATTGATGCAGGAGCAGAAATTATTTTTCCAGAAGCACTTCATGATGAAAAAGATTTTGAAAAAGTTAGAAAGGAACTTTCCTGCTACTTGCTCGCGAACATGACCGAATTTGGAAAATCTAAATTATTTAATTATAAAGAATTAGAGCAATTTGGTTACAATATTGTCATCTATCCTGTTACAACTCAACGTTTAGCCATGAAAAATGTTGAAGATGGATTAAGAGACATTTATGCAAATGGACACCAAAACAATATTATTGATAAAATGCAAACTAGAAAACGATTGTATGAATTAGTTGATTACGAAAAGTACAATAATTTAGACGAAAAAATTTATAATTTTAGTACTGAAGGACACGAATAATGAGTGATGAAATTAAAAAAGGACTACTTGGAATAGTTGTTGATGAAACTGAGGTTTCAAAAGTGATGCCTGAAATCAATTCTCTTACTTATAGAGGTTATGCTGCTCAAGATTTATGTGAATATTGTAGATTTGAAGAAGTTGCTTATTTAATTTTAAACAAAGATTTACCAAACTCAATTCAATTAAAAAAATTTGAAAAGGAAGAAAAAAATAATAGAGAATTGTCAAAAAATTTATATGAAATCATTAAACATATGCCAAAAAAATCTCATCCGATGGATGTTGCAAGAACGGCAGTAAGTGTAATGGGTTTAGAAGATAAAGAGACGGCAGACTCATCTCCAGAAGCTAACATGAGAAAAGCTTTAAGAATTTTTGCCAAGACACCAACTGCTTTAGCAGCTTTCTACAGAATTAGAAAAGGTAAAAAAATTATTAAACCTAAAAAAAATCTAACTTTTGCGGAAAATTTCTTTTACATGTGTTTTGGAAAAGTGCCTCAAAAAGAAATTGTAAAGGCATTTGATGTCTCTTTAATTCTTTATGCTGAACATAGTTTTAATGTTTCTACATTCACTGCAAGAACTATCACAAGCAGCTTATCTGATATTCATGGTGCAATTACTGGTGCTATTGCAAGCTTAAAAGGTCCATTGCATGGTGGTGCTAATGAAGAAGTAATGCATATGATGAATAAAATTAAGAAACCTGAAAATGCCCTTAAATGGATCAATAATGCATTAGACAATAAAGATGTTGTAATGGGTTTTGGTCACAGAGTTTATAAATCTGGTGACTCGCGAGTTCCAACTATGAGAGAGTATTTTGGAAAAGTTGCTAAAATCAAAAAAGATAAAAAATTTGAAAAAATTTACAATATTGTTGAAAAGGTCATGATTGAGAGAAAAAATATTCACCCAAATGTAGACTACCCTACTGGACCGACTTATCATTTAATGGGATTTGATACAGATTTTTTCACACCTATTTTTGTCATTTCTAGAATAACTGGATGGTCTGCTCATATAATGGAACAACATGCTGCAAATAAATTGATTAGACCTTTGGCAAGTTATAAAGGCAGTAAACATAGAAAAGTTTTACAGTTAAATCAAAGATAAACTATTTTTTTTGAATTCTAGCAAATCTACCTTCGCAAATAATTTCGCATTTATATTTATTGGTTAAAACATATTCATCAATTGCTTTTTTAACACCCAAGGCTGATCCTAAATTATAATCATCACACAAAACAATACCATCATTTTGAATTACTTCAGTGCAATTATTTAGATCATTTTTAACAGTATCATAATGATGTCCACCATCTAAAAAAACAAAATCAATTTTAGACATGTCCATTTGTTTTAAAATTTGATTTGAATTTCCTTTTATCAAATGAATATTATTCTTAAATTTTTTAAGTAAATCTTTTACTGCATCTAAACTATAGGGGTCTTGTCTTTTAAAATATTGAAAATAAATTTTTTTTAAAGGATTGTTAAATTTAGTATTAGGTATTACTTCAGAATCATTTTCATAACTTTTTTCAAATAAATCTAAACCAACGTACTTGAAGTCATTTTTATGAATACTGAAAAGCAGCTCACAAACATTTCTTGCAGTTACACCATGAAAAACACCTATTTCTAAAAAAACTTTAGGTTTTGTTTTAAAAATCTCATTTAAAAAGAATTCTCCATGCCCTTTTTGTTTTAGGCTTGTCTTTCTAAAATATTTTTTATATTTCAAATGTATTAACTAAATGCTTCTACCCAAGTACCTTGTGTCGATGCTTTAGAATATTCAGTTGCACGACCTTCAAAAAAGTTCATGTGTTCAACTGCATTCAGCATAGTGTCTAGCCAACCTAGAGGGTTTTTCTGTACATCGTAGATTGCCTCTAAACCAAGTTGATCCAATCTTCTATTAGCAATAAATCTAATATAATCTTTAACTTCTTTTGCAGTTAAACCTTCCATAGGACCCATTTCAAAAGCTAAATCTATAAAAGCATCCTCATGTTCAATAATAGTTCTGCAAGCTTCATAAAGTTCTTTTTTTAATTTAGGTGTCCAGATTTCAGGATTTTCATTTATGAATTCTTTGAATATTCTTATCATCGAATTACAATGAAGAGTTTCATCTCTAACAGACCAAGTAACTATCTGTCCCATTCCTTTCATTTTATTATGTCTTGGAAAATTTAAAAGGATAGCAAAACTTGCAAATAACTGTAGACCTTCAGTGAAAGCACTAAATACAGCTACTGTTTTCGCAATGTCTTCTTTTGAATTTACATTAAAGTCTTGCATATAATCATACTTATCTTTCATTTCTTTATATTTCATGAAAGCTGAATATTCAGACTCTGGCATTCCAATAGTATCAAGTAAGTGAGAGTAAGCTGCTATATGTACTGTTTCCATCGATGCAAAAGCAGTCATCATCATTAGTACTTCGGTAGGTTTAAATACAGTTGTATAATGTCTTAAGTAACAATTGCTGACCTCAACATCGGCTTGTGTAAAAAATCTAAATATTTGTGTTAATAGATTTTTTTCTGACTGTGATAAATTTTTTTGCCAATCTCTAACATCGTCTCCTAATGGCACTTCTTCTGGTAGCCAATGAATTCTTTGTTGTGTTAACCAAGCATCATAACACCAGGGGTATCTAAATGGTTTATAAACTGGATTCTCAACTAATAATCCTTTTTTTTTTGGTTGGATAATTTCTGATTTTACTTTTTCTGCTACTGACATGATAGACACTCCTCATATTCTGGTTCTTCAGTTTTGGTTGCTTTATTTTTATAAACATTAGCCATAATATCTGTTGATTTTGAATCATTGATATTTTCAGCTCTTTGAATTGAT
>Ga0209425_10002624_pt1 | contig 19796 bp, 19 predicted proteins | sample COG_05_FD_184749 | JGI IMG/M metagenome (GOLD analysis project Ga0209425, IMG submission 184749) | Pelagic Microbial community sample from North Sea - COGITO 998_met_05 (SPAdes) (version 2) | ecosystem: Environmental > Aquatic > Marine > Neritic zone/Coastal water | place: Helgoland, sampling...
TTTTGACATTTTTTGATGCTAGGTAAGCCTTATCATAAAGTTCGTTACCTTTCGGAGCTATAAATATTGGTATTGAAGTATTATTACTTAATTCTTCAAGTTGTTCCTTTTTACTAATCCCAGCAAAGAAAATGGCATCAACTCCAATATTTTCATAGGCCTTTGCCCGACTGATTGCATCCTCATTATTTGATAATTGAAAAGCACTTGTTCTAGCAATAATAGAGAGGTTGGGGTCTTGACGAGCCTCAATCGCAGCCTTCATTTTACCAATCCCTTCGTCAATGCCCAGTAAACCCAAGTTATTATTAGCTCCATAAGATATTGGTAATTCTGTATCTTCAATCGTCAAAGCTGCCACTCCCGATGTTTCGAGTTCTTCAACCGTTCGTTTCACATTTAGAGCGTTTCCATAGCCATGGTCTGCATCAACGAGAAGGGGTAATTTATTTGAACGGCTAATACGAAGAGCCTGAGCAGAGAATTCTGATAGCGTGATTAATAATAAATCAGGATCCCCAAGAATAGTCATTGAAGCAATTGATCCAGCAAAAATTCCAACTTTGTATTTAAGTTCCTCTGCTATTCGACCTGAAATTGGATCAAAAACCGATGCCGGGTTCTCACATATTGGTTTTTCCATTATTTCTCTAAACTGCAGACGACGATCAGTCCAGTTCATTTATAGGCACCTCCTTATTATTTTACTTTAAACTATTTAAGTTTTAGGTACAGAGCACTTGGTTTATTTTTATAATGTCTTTTCGATTATAAAATACAGATATTTAAACTAGCTAGTAATGCTATTAATGGAAATAGGAATTTAAATTCTATTTGAGTATTTCTATATTTCAGCTATTTCATTATACTAGTTGTACTTGATTTTAATATTTTTATAAAAAGTGTGATAAAGGACATTATAACCATGGGTACGTCGGAAATAGAAGCCAGCATTATCGAGCTTGAAACGCGTTTTGTGCATCAGGAATCTATTATATCAGATCTTAATGAGAGTATTTTGCAACAATGGGAGCAGATTGATAAATTATCGAGAATAGTTGTTGGTTTAGAGGATAGGGTTCTGCGCGTTATTGAGAGTAGTCAGTCGCATCAGCATGAACAACGCCCCCCCCACTATTGATACTTCTATTAAATAGCAATATTAATTTTATGGAGGAAAAATGCTTCGACTTGACAAAAAAGTGGCTATTATTACCGGTGCAACAAGTGGAATCGGACTTAAAACTGCTGAACGTTTTATAGAGGAAGGCGCTATTACCGTCTTGGCCGCGAGGCGTGTTGACGAAGGCAGATCAATTCAAAAAAAACTCGGAGACCGCTCTTTTTTTATTGAAACTGATGTGACTAACGAAGTTGATATTAAAAATCTTGTTTCGGAAACTGTTGATCGGTTTGGGAGAATAGATGCTTTTTTTTCGAATGCTGGCGCGGGTGGTGTCTTAAAAAGTATCACAGATATTGAAGTTAGTGAGTTCGAAAGTGCGGTTGATATTTTGGTTAAAAATGTATTTTTCTGTTATAAACATGTCATACCAGAAATGAAATCGAGCGGTGGTGGTTCTATTGTGGCAAATGCTAGTGTTGCTGCTACTTTGGGGGGTTTTTCTTCACACTTGTATAGCGCTTTCAAAGCAGCCGTGGTTAGTTTAACACGAAGTGTGGCTATTGAGGTAGCGGAGAGCAACATTCGTGTTAATACAGTCTCTCCCGGTGGCATTGCGACAGGTATATTTGGGAAAAGTAGAGGAATGACAGACAGCGAAGCAGATGATGTTGCGATAAGAGTAGCGAAAGTATTTGAAAGCCGCCAACCTATTCCTCGGGCTGGTGCATCAGAGGATATAGCAAATGCAGTTTTATTTTTATGTAGTGATGAAGCTAGCTTTATAACCGCTCAAGATCTAATTATTGACGGTGGAGCAACATCTGGCAGATGGGGGGAAGTCCTGCAAAAAGCTAATTCAGATATCAAAATGGCTATTTCAGGCGAACATCCAGATGCCTAAGATTTGCGTCGCGGCATTTTATCATTTCGCTAAACTGGATGATCTTGCAGAATATAAAATTTTATTACTAGACAAGTGTAACAGCTTAGACCTTTTGGGTACAATTTTATTGGCTAATGAGGGTATAAATGGAACAATTTCAGGATCCGCTAGTGCGATTTCTGATATATTAGGTTTTATTCGCAGCGATGAACGTCTAAAGAATTTGGTTCACAAAGAGTCTTATTCTGAAGAGCCACCTTTTCTTAGAATGAAGGTGAAACTGAAAAGTGAAATTGTGGCGATGGGTGTTAATAATATTAACCCCAGCAACATTACGGGAACTTATGTAAAACCAGAAGACTGGAACGATTTAATTTCTGATCCAGATGTAATTGTTATAGATACAAGAAATAATTATGAAGTTGAGATTGGTACTTTTTCTGATGCAATTAACCCTGGAACAAACTCGTTCAGAGAATTACCTAAGTGGATTAAGAAAAATAAAGCAATGTTTAGAAGAAAAAAGGTTGCTATGTTTTGTACCGGTGGAATTAGATGTGAAAAATCAACAGCTTTTATGAAAGAACTTGGTTTTAAAGATGTTTTCCACCTTGAAGGAGGAATTTTAAAATATCTTGAGACGACTCAGAAGGGAAAAAGTTTGTGGCGTGGTGAGTGTTTTGTCTTTGACCAGCGAGTATCTGTTGGTCATGGTTTGAAAGTTGGGCCTTACGATCTTTGCCACGCGTGTCGTAATGCAATTAGTGAAGAAGATAAGCTATCACCTTATTATCGCCTCGGGATAAGTTGCCCTAAGTGTTTTGGCAAAATATCTGAAGAGAGAAGGGGTCGCTTCGCAGAACGACAAAAGCAAATTGAGTTAGCGGAAAAACGTAAAGATAAACATCTGGGAGCGAGGAAACTATCAAAGAGTACACATTCAATAAAGAAATGACTCAGCCACCGATTCTCTACAGTTTTCGAAGATGTCCATATGCTATGAGAGCGAGAATGGCGCTAAGTGTTAGTATGCAAGCTTATGAGTTACGTGAGGTATTACTCAGGGATAAGCCTCCCGAATTAATTGAAGTCTCACCAAAAGCGACCGTACCTATTTTAGAAGTTCCGCATCTCGGAGTTATAGATCAAAGTCTTGATATTATGTTATGGGCTTTAAATAAAAATGATCCCTACAGTTGGTTGCTACCAGAAAGGGGCAACTTGGAACAAATGTTGGCATTAATTGAGAAGAATGATGGAAATTTTAAATATAATTTAGACAGATACAAATACCCGAATAGGTTTGACGACTTGGATGCTAAATATTTTAGGGGAGAAGGTGAAAAGTTTATTGCCGAACTGGATAAGTTGTTAGAGACAAATAATTATCTTTTTGGAGAGAAACCGGCATTGGCTGATTACGCTATTGGCCCTTTTGTTAGGCAATTCGTAAACACGGATAAAGAATGGTTCGACGGTTTGCCATACGTATCTTTTAAAAAGTGGTTTGATCAATTTTCGCAAAGTGAAATATTTTTAGGTATAATGAAAAAATATAACATCTGGAATAAAAATGAAGACCCGATATATATTTCTATTCCCTAAATATATAAAAAAAGGTATTTGGCTGCATATCGTAATTAGCTATCTTTAAGTCTAGACTCATTTTCGAGTTCGAGCGTTGCTTCTGAGATTATTTGTCTTAGCTTCGTCAAGAATGCTCTTTTTTCCATTCCAGCTTGAATCGGTTTTAGAAACTCAACTATTATTGTTCCCGGCTCCTTCTTTAATTGCCGACGGGGCCAAACTAGGCCTGAATTAACCGCTACGGGCACAACTGAAATATTGAGGTGTTTATATAATGCAGCTACCCCAGGGTGCAATTCACCCATATTTCCAGGCGGTATTCGTGTTCCTTCTGGAAATATAACGATAGACCGAGATGTTTCTTTGATCGATGCTGCTTTCGCCAGCATATCTCTCATTGATTTTGTTCCACCTTTTCGATCAACCAGTATATGCGCAGCTTTCTTCATATACCATCCCCAAAAAGGAATTTTTGCAAGTTCCGATTTCATTACATACGCATTCTCTTTGCTATGCCAAAGAAAAAAAATTGTCTCCCATACGGATTGGTGTTTTACTGCAAAAAGAACAGGTCGGTTAGGGATATTCTCTTCGCCTCTAATCTCAAAATCTATTCCAAGAATTTTCAGCATCGAAAAACAACCCTTTGGCCAAATTGAGATTATAGTGCGGAATTGTGACGGCGCTAAAGGCATAGCTATCCATAGTAATAATACAGTTATTCCTGTCCAGGTGTAGAATAAAAAGTTAAAAATAATAGATCGAATTAATTGCATTACTAAAGCTGAAACCTCTCTATGAATTTTTTGACATTGAAAACTGAAGTAAAATTCGCAATAATATATTTGAAATATTCGCTGATAACTAAATTTATCGTTCTACTCGATAACCACCATTTATTATATTTAAATTTTGATGGATAAACCGGATGAGGTATGATTCTTATGTCGGGCATTGCCGATCTAAATAATACGAGGCTCCGTGGCATATGGTAATTTGCTGTTACTAGGCGTATTGATTTATACCCCAAATTTTTCACCCACTCAGCTGTCTCCTTGGCATTCCCATGCGTTGAGGTTGCATTATATCCTATATTAATGCAACACAGCACTTCATCAGGGTTTTGTTTTTGGATAGCTAATAAGCGCAGCACATCATTGCCCCGATATACACCCGATATAAAAAGTTTCTTTGCTTTTTTATTAATAAGAAGTTTGATGCCTTGCTTAAGACGATTGTTGCCACCTGTTAAAACAACAATCCCATCAGACTGATCTGTACTTATCCTAGATTGTTTGCCAGGAATTTCCCTTAAGAAGTCGAAAATTCCATAGCAAAGAGCTATTAATAGAAAAAAAATTATTGTTACCGTTTTATTTATTTTTGATCGTAGTTTTTTTTTGTGGATTTTCTTCTTCATCATTTGGAAAAATTAAAGCATCTTTTTTAGAGATTTTAGAACAGTTCCTCTTGCTGTTAACATAGTAATTGAGGATATCATTGGCACCACAAGAGCAACACTAAGCCAAACAAATATATTAACCTCAGCCTTTGGCAGGAAGCCTTCCTCAAGGTTTTGCAGAAGGTTATCAAAAAGATATAGTATAGGAATTGCAAACAAGAATCCGATTAAGCCTCCTTGTAAGCCAACAACCAATCCGCGAATCGCAAATTGACGTGCAATAAAATCGTCGTGTGCGCCGACAAAGTGAAGAACCTCAATTGTTTGTTTGTGAATGCCCATTCCAGTCCGTGTTGTGAATATTACTGTACCAATTATTACAAATATTATGAGAAGAAGAATGAATAAAGCCGTAAGTTCTGCAGATTGAAGAGTTTTAACTAGTCCGATAAGCCAAATACTGTGGTCATCAACAGTTATGTCAGGAACAATGATAGTAAGTACATTACTTATCTTTTCTGGGGTGATACCCGAACCTCTATCTATTTGAATATCAATTATTTGGGGTAATGGTAATGTTTGTGATTCTGAAATTGTTCCTAACCAGGGTTTTAATAATTGTATAACCTCAACTTTGGGAACCAAAGATACTTCTATAACGCCACCCGTTTCTTTAAGAATATTAATAATCTGTGTAATTTTTTTGTTCGTTCGTTTCTCACTATTCCCCGATGGCACTTGAATGGTCATAGTGTCATTACTGTTATACTCAAATAAGTCCGAGACCTGTTTAAGTAGAAGAAATCCAGCAACTGATAATATTGCTAATAATGACATAAAAGCAATTAACCAAGGTAAAAACCTGTTAGTGTCATCTTTTGCTAAAGCAAGATTGGTTTGCCTAAGGCTCATTTAAATCTCATCATTCTGGACTAAGCGATTCTAATAGTTGAGTAGCCCGTTTTACGTTCGACTTATTATCAGATGATTTATTATCTTTGTCCAACGGAACTACGGTAAGGCGACCAGAATCAATTCGGAGAATTGGACGACGGAATTCTTGTATGATTGACTCATTGTGAGTAGCAATAATGACTGTTGTGCCCAGTTTATTTAACTCATCAAAAAGATGCATTAGGCGGGCTGCAATTCTATCATCAACATTACCGGTTGGTTCATCAGCATACAGTATTTTGGGACGTGCTATTACAGCTCTAGCGATAGCAATTCGTTGTTGTTGACCACCCGACATTGTTGTAGGTCGCACGTCCATATGATTTTCTAGACCAACCCAAACAAGTAGTTCTTCAACATAACGTTTAATTTTTGTCTCTTTCATTCCAGCAACTCTGAGTGGTAATGCTACATTATCAAATGCTGTTAAATGTGGGAGTAATCTGAAATCTTGAAACATAACTCCAATGCGTCGCCGTAATTTTGGTAATTCAGTTCTAGGTAAGCTAGATGTATCTCTTCCAAATAAAGATATAATGCCCCGGGTTTGTCGATGTGCTAAATACATCAATCTTAGTAAAGATGATTTGCCTGCGCCACTTGGGCCAATCAAAAAATGGAAAGACGCTGTTTCAAGGTTAAACGAAATATCCTGCAAAACTTCTGGGCCAAGCCCATAGCGCAATCCCACACTCTCGAATTTAATAACTTCAGTCATTTAATAGAATTTTCATCTTTACTTGTTATCCTAAGATATGTTTAACAATGACACGGTAATGGGTCTTTCGTCCAGCACGGCTTGCGTTAAGATTACCATTTTTCTATAATTATAATAAGTTTTACAGTAATGGTGGGAAATGTATCTTTTTTGCCCCTCTTGTTTTACCTCATTTAGTATTGATGGCATCTCCATTGGTATGAAGGGTAGGTCTGTCAGATGCTTTAAATGCGGGCATAACTGGCGACAATTTCCCGCGGTTCCGAAGGAGTTGGAGATTAAACCATTATCCCCTCAAAACTCAGTTCAGCCTTACGCACAATTATTGTCTGGAACGCAGCCTCAACAAATGGCCCCTGTCCCGCAGCCTCAACAAATGGCCCCTGTCCCGCAGCCTCAACAAATGGCCCCTGTCCCGCAGCCTCAACAAATGGATGCTGAGGATAATCAAATAGAGCAAGATTTACCTTCTGATCAGGAAATTGAAGAAATGGTTGGAGCGGATGAACCAGAAATAATTGGCAGTTTGTCTAAAGAAGTTGAGAATCATGAAACTAGTTTAGAGGAATTAGAAGCTTTTGAGGAGCCGGAGCCACTAAAAGTGTTATTTGATGAGGCGCCAAGTGATGACGAGCAAAACATTGATCCTGAGGACATTCCTGATCCAGAGCCAACGAATCGGGTTATTTATGAAGACGCTGAGGAAAAACCAAAATCAAGTCTTTTGAAGAAAATAACTATTATATCACTTGTCTTATTTTTGTTGATAGGACTTTTTGTTGGTGCAATTTTAATGCGTCATACTTTGGTTAATATAACGCCATCATTTAATGCTGTTTTTAGTCTGGTTGGGTTTAGGGTGGATATTCCAGGTGATGGTCTCAAAATAGTATCGAAGAAACCATTGCGTGAAAAACGTGATGGAAAAGATGTTACCATAATAAATGGAAGAATAGTTAATGTTTCGAGTGATGAACGGAAAGTGCCAGAAATTGTGATTAGTGCTATCGATAGCAATGGAAAAACCGTCAAAACGCAAATAATTAATCCGTCTAAGCTAATTTTAAGACCGGGTAAGGCGGTGAATTTTAAGGCATCGATAGTCGCAATGCCCAAGAGTGCTAAACGTTTGGACATAACATATGGATCATTTATTAAAGTTAAGGATAATAAAAAATAGGAGTAGGCGATTTTTGCCTACCGAGGACATATTTGACTAAAAAAATATTAATTATTTGGTAACTTATTGAAAAGTTTTACAAAATAATTTTTTTTTGTGGTATGATTTTTGCTGCTCTATACCTTTTAAGCTCTAACTTACTAAATAGTTAAAGGGGTAGAATGAATGTTTGCGGCCCATGATCCAAAGTCAGACAAAAGTAATGGAAAAGAACATAATATTTTGAAGCGTATACCCAGTGGAAATGGGTGGATTTCGGCTAGACAAAAAATAGTTTGTGAGAGAATAGGCTTATATCGTCGTATAATCCTAAAAATAAAAGTCTTTAAAAAGTAGTTAGTTGAATTTTACCAGTCTGGAATTTTTTCATAGTTGAGGTAAGTCTCAGGCTCAATGCGTTCTCTTATGGTTGAAAACCGTGATTTATTAACCATAATTTCAGGTATTAATGCTCGACTATTATATGTTGATGACATTGCAGCACCGTAGGCACCTGCAGATCGGATTGCAAATAAGTCACCAGTTTCACATTTAGGTAATTTAACTTGGCGAGCAAACGTATCCCCTGTTTCGCATACAGGCCCAACAATATCGACAGCATTTTTTTCTACGTTCTGATTTGTCTCTATTACGTTTATTATCTCATGCTCAGCATCATACAGGCTTGGCCTCATTAAATCATTCATTGCTGCATCTAGAATTATGAAATTTCGTGTATCACCTTTTTTATAATAAATAACTTTAGTCACAAGTATCCCAGCGTTGCCTACAATTAGGCGCCCGGGTTCAACTATTAAATCACATTTCATATCACCCAAGATTTCCTTAATAACTTTACCATACTCCTGTGGAGTAGGCGTTTCATCATTGTTGTAGGGTATTCCGAGCCCACCACCCAGGTCTAACCTTTTAAATTTGGCTCCCTTCGACTCTAGATGAAATACAAATTCTTTGAGTTTTTTAAAAGTATCTCTAAATGGATTTAGGTCAGTTAATTGAGATCCTATATGAACAGCCAGGCCTGAAATTTCTATGTTTTGCAATCGATCGGTATCATTAATAATTTTATCTATAGAATTCCATTCTATTCCAAACTTATTCTCAGACCGACCAGTTGAAATTTTTTCATGGGTGCGCGCATCTACATCAGGATTAATTCTTAATGCGACTTGTGCTACTTTATTCAAATCTTTTGCAATAGTATTAACACAATGGAGTTCAACTTCAGATTCGACATTAATTTGTAGGATATTTTCCTTTAACGCGTGGGTTATTTCTCCCTTAGTTTTCCCCACCCCAGAAAATACTATTTTATTACTTGGAATTCCTGCTTTTAAAGCCCTTATTAATTCTCCTGATGAAACAACATCAGCACCAGCACCCATGTCCCCCAGAAGTTTAAGCACAGCAATATTAGAGTTTGCCTTTACAGCATAACATATTGTTGCCTTTAAACCTTTCAGGGCTGCTTCTAGGACTCTAAAATGTCTTTCTATCGTGGCTACTGAGTAGCAATAAAATGGCGTATCGATTGCCTCGCATATTTCTGTTATCGAGATATTTTCGGCATGTAGTAATCCGTTTTTATACAAAAAATGATCCATTATATTACCAATCAGAATTAATTACTAGGATATTTCCCGGGGTAGTTTGTCTCTTCGTTTTGAGGAGGTTGAGGTCTATTTGCTTTGCCACATGACCCTAAAATGGGGAGAAAAATTAACAAAAGAAATACGAGAAAAAGAGCCATTATATGAGATTTATTTTTAATCATAATTTATACTTACAGGTACTTGAGGCGCGCTTGTTTGCACGCCTCCGCGACATTTTTTGGAGTAGTGCCACCGAAGCTTGTTCGCGCATCTAGTGCAACTGTCAACTCTAGTACTTTCAAAGCATCATTTGTAATTTTAGGTTCGATATCTTGCATCTCAGATAATGTTAATTCTTCTAAACTACAATCTTTGCTCTCCGCTAATTTAACTAGTCTACCACTTATAGAGTGAGCTTCCCTAAAGGGTTTGTTCAAATTCTTTACGAGCCAATCAGCAAAATCAATTGCATTTGTATGAGTGGCTTTTGCAGCTTCTTTCATTTTTTCTTTATTAAAAGTAAGTTCCTGAATCATTCCCGACATGGCCGCAATCGTCAGCTCTAAGGTTTCAGAGGTCTCAAACACGGGAACTTTATCTTCTTGCATATCTTTACTGTAAGCTAGGGGCAATCCTTTCATAACGATAAAAAGATTTGTTAAATTCCCAATAATTGTGCCTGATTTAGCTCTAATCAACTCAGCTGCGTCGGGATTACGTTTTTGTGGTAGCATAGAACTCCCTGTTGAGAATGAGTCAGGCAGGTTTATAAACTTAAACGCAGCACTAGACCATAGAACTAATTCTTCCGCTAACCTCGAGAGATGAATCGAGATTATGGATGCAATTGATAAATACTCCATAGCGAAATCTCGATCTGACACTGCGTCCAATGAGTTAGTTGTTGGCCGGTCAAAATCTAAATCTGCTGTTGTTTGGTGGCGGTTTATATTGAATGATGTTCCAGCTAGTGCGCCTGATCCAAGGGGGTTTTCGTTCATTCGTTTTCGGCAATCATTTATCCTTCCTCTATCGCGCCCAACCATTTCAACATATGCCATTAAATGATGTCCCAATGTAACAGGTTGTGCTGTTTGCAAATGGGTGTATCCCGGTAATACGGTTGCGGCGTGGTTTTCAGACTGCGAAATGAGAACTGATTGAAAAATTTTGAGAGCATGGTCTAAAGAGTCTAAATCGTCTCTTACCCATAACTTGAAATCTGTTGCTACCTGATCGTTTCTTGATCGCGCTGTATGGAGGCGACCAGCAGCATCCCCAATTATTTCCGAGAGGCGTGCCTCAATATTCATATGAATATCCTCAAGATCCTCTCTAAATTTAAACGATCCTTCAGATATTTCTCTATAAATTTGATTTAACCCTTGAATAATTTTCTCACCATCATTCTTTGTAATAATTTTTTGATTAATCAACATTGAAGTGTGGGCTTTTGAAGCCCTAATGTCTTGAGAGTACATTTTCTTATCAAAGTCTATTGATGTATTAATACGCTCCATAACTTTTGACGGACCTTCACTAAATCGGCCTCCCCAAATACTACTGGATTTATTACTATCATTTTGTCTGTCTGCCATAACTAATTACACTTTTCAATTGACTTAATAATCATTTTTGCTTCAACAGAATTCCAATTAATATATCATAAAAGAAACTAATTTGCTTGAGTATTGTTATATATTTCAAATCATGGGTTAATCATGCGCAATCTTATTTGCAAGTCAAATATCAAAAAAGTGCCTTTAATGTGTATTTAATTAATTTATATAGATAAATTACTATTAGATATTCTCGGTAGCCTTTTGAAGCCATTCTTTTAATTCTTTTCCGACTAATGGTTGTAGGGTATTTCTAACCGTCTTATGATAATTATTTAACCATTGTATGTCTTCTCTATTTAGAAGGCTTTTTAAAATTAGAGATCTATCTATTGGCGCTAAAGTGAGTGTCTCAAAGCATAAGAAATTATTTAGATCTGATTTTAAACCGGTCAATGATGATGTAGCTTTTCGCACGGCAACAAGATTTTCAATTCTAATCCCATATTTTCCGGCTTTATAATATCCAGGCTCATTTGAAATAACCATACCAGGTTTTAACTCAACATTATTAGGTGCTTTTGATATCCTTTGTGGCCCCTCGTGCACGCTTAAATAACTTCCAACCCCGTGCCCGGTTCCATGGTCGTAGTCTAAGCCTCTTTCCCACAGAGAGCTCCGTGCTAATACATCTAATTGTGATCCAGAGGTCCCCTCAGGGAATATAACTTTAGCTAATGCAATATGCCCTTTTAATACGCGCGTAAAATTTTTTTTCATCTCGAGGGATGTGGTTCCAATTGCTAATGTACGTGTGACATCAGTGGTTCCATCAATATATTGCGCTCCTGAGTCTACTAAATAGAGGGAATTTTGTTGCAACTTTTTACTGCTCTTTTCGCTAACTCTATAATGGACAATCGCGCCATTTGAACCTGAACCCGATATAGTAGGGAAGCTAAGCCCTTGAATTTTATCACCTTCTCGTCGAAAGCCCTCTAATTTATCTGCAACATTTAACTCCGTTAAATCACCGGATTTAGAGTATTTATCAATCCAAAAAAGGAATTTAGCTAGCGCTATCCCGTCTCTAATATGAGCTTTTCTCATGCCTTCTAATTCAACTTTAGTTTTGGTTGCTTTTTCAAGCTGACATGGATCATCAATATGACTTAATTTTGAACCCGCTCTTCTTAAAGTTTCATAAATAATCTGAGATGTTGAGTTATAGTCTATACCTATATTAATTTTCTTGTCGCCTAATTTACTCAATGTAGGTAAAAAATTCTGGTGCGGAAAAATATTCAAATCACTGCCCATTTTACTTAGGACTTTATCTGTAAATTTTCTAGGGTCATTAAAAATGTCTAATGAACAATCATTATAAAATATAGCATATCCCAAGGAAAACGGGGTATATGGAACGTCTGCTCCTCGAATATTTGCTAGCCACGCAATAGAGTCAGGCGAGGTCATAACGAATACCTCAATTTTCTTTCTTTTTAGTATCTCAGAAATTTTCTTTCTTTTTTCTTGCGAGGTTAGACCCGTTAAATTCTTTGCCAGATGAATTATCGGTGTAATTGGCTGTTGTGGTTGATCTTTCCAAATTTTATCTACGGGGTTAAATTTGGTAGCTCGAAATTTAATATTAGCTGTATCACAGACTTTTTTTAATCGGGCGATGTTTTGCACGGTATGCAACCAAGGGTCATAACCCAATACCTCCTTTTCTTTCATCATTTTCTTTATCCAACTGCTTGGGGAGATCTCAGATAAGTGAATGATTTCGTAAAGGTCCGTATTAACTTCATTTCTTGCTTGAATAGTATAACGTCCGTCAACAAATATAGCAGCGTTATTACGCAATACTAAGGCTGTTCCGGCTGAGCCGGTAAAACCAGTGAGCCACGCTAGTCGCTGAGAATGTTTCGCGACATATTCACTTTGATATTCATCACTTAAAGGTATAATAAAACCCGTTAATTGAACTTTTTTCAGGTAGTTTTGAAGATCGATCAACCGTTTATTATGGCAATCTGGGTCCTTAATTTCTTTTAGCCCATAATTATTATTTTGAGCTGTGACTAAAGCGTTTCTTAAAAAACGTTTAAATTCTGGGGATATTCTCTCCCCGATAAGTGTTAACCATAAATTGGGATTTCCCAACGCTGCCTCTCGGTCGGGTCCAGCAGCTACAGCATTAATTAATTCTTCGACATAAACTTCAGATCTATTAACTTCTTCTTTTTGAAGAAATTTTTTTAATTCATAATTGATTTGAGAGGTCATGAGGTGGAGCTCGTAGTTTTATTAAATAGTTTTAAATTCATAATTATCTTATATTATATAATATTTCTAATAAATTTGAGTATTCGTCAAATAACTTATTTATGCAATCAGGGAGATTGAAATTTATAAAACACTAATCTTTAAAAAAATATTTAAGTTATCAATTATTTTCCTTATTAGTGTAGCTATAATCTATTCTATTTATTGGTTTATCTGCGCAATTCTTTTGGAAGAAAAGTTTCGTAAATTTTCAAATGGTGTTGGGGATTCTGCTGTTTCCCTTTCATTTGAACACATAAATATTACCGGATTTCCATTTTCGTTTTCTACAAATTTAACTAATCCCACGTTAATATTTGGAGCTACCCGAGGGCTAAATGATAAAAAAAAATATCTAAAACTAAGAAATGACTTAATTTCGATCCAAATTTCTCCATTAAATTATAGTAGCTATATTATAAAATTTGGAAAGAAATATAAATTTGACTTTTACCATAATAGTAAACAGTTTAGTTTTCGGGGGTTTACAGAAAAATTTAATATTAGTCTCTTATTCGATCGTAAATTCGATGCTTTTCAATTAGACTTCGATATCACCCAACTTAAATTCCAAACCAAAAACTTAGTTACATTATTTAGTGCGAATAATCTAATGCTAAGTCTTTTTAAACCAAATAAAAAGCGTTTATCTAATGTTAACGACGAGATTAAAAGCGGTTATAAACTAGTTATACGTTCCGAGGGATCTACTATTTCTGAAATATTCAATTTACCAGTAAGTAAACTGATCGAATTAATATTCGTAAAAATAAAAATATTTGGTAATTTAAATATCCCAGTTAACGCAGCAAGCCTTGAATACTGGCGGAAAGATGGGGGTATCATTGAAATTGAAGAGTTTGAAATAATAGATACGGTATTTAAAAGTATGTTGAATGGTACGGTCTCTCTGGATAAAAATCTCCAAATTCTTGCTGCATTTGTCACTGAAGTTGAGGGGCTTCCGTTTATACTAAAGAATTTATCTGATAATTCTCACATACCCATTGATACTACTAACAAATTAGCATTTCTTCTTAAACTAATGTCAAAGACTTCTCCTAATGGGACAATACAAAACAGCTTTTCAATGACGGTTCAAGATCGTCAACTGTTTATTGATCGTACATCCGTCATTGGACTGCCTCAAATCAATTGGTGAAACCCAAAAACTCTAATAATTTTCTATCACTCTAATCTCAATCATACATTTTTTCTTGTTTTGCATCGATTACCGCTCTTCGAACCTCGCGTGTGCGGGAGAATAAATCAAATAATTTATCACCCTCGCCCCAACGAATTGACCTCTGTAATGCAGTAATATCTTCACTAAATCGCTGAAGCATCTCCAGAACGGCTTCTCGGTTATTCAAAAAAATATCACGCCACATCGTTGGATCTGATGCCGCTATACGCGTAAAGTCTCTAAAACCACCTGCAGAGAATTTAATGACTTCATTTGTTAGCGATTTTTCAAGGTCTGATGCAGTACCAACAATTGTATAAGCAATTAAGTGAGGCAGATGAGAAGTCATAGCCATTATCATATCATGGCGGGCAGGGCTCATAATTTCAATATTAGCGCCTAAAGCTGACCAAAATTGCGAGACTTTATCAAGTGCTAGTTGTTCAGTATTAGGCGGAGGCGTAATAATACACCAACGATCTTTAAAAAGTTCTGCAAATCCAGCATTTGGACCAGAATGTTCAGTGCCTGCGACCGGATGTGCTGGGATTAAATGTATATCTTCGGAAATGTGTGGGCTGATATCATTTATTACAGATTGTTTAACTGAACCCACGTCACTAATAATTGCTCCTGGGTTTAGTTTAGAGCCTATATTTTCGATAATTCTACCGTAGGAACCCATCGGTGCACAAATAATTACTAGGTCGCAATCCGATACAGCTTTTTGTTGGTCGAGAGTAGCTTCATCTGCAAGACCGAGATTAATTACTGTATCAAGCGTTCTTTGACTTTGGGCTGTAACCGAGACCCTTTCAGCTAAATTTAGGCCCTTGATACCATGAGCAATTGATGATCCAATCAATCCTACTCCAATTAATGCAACTTTCTTAAATAGCGGCTTTGATTCCGGTCTTAGCATTTCATTTACTCATAAATATTTTAAGGGATTCGATTAAATATTTCATTTCTTTTTCAAGACCTATCGTTATCCTCAAAGAGTCGGGTAGGCCATAACCACCCATACGTCGGACAATTATACCCTTAGATTTTAAAAAAATATCAGCGTTTTCCGCAGTCTTTTTAAGATCGTTATTATTTGGAAAATCAACTACGAGGAAATTACAAACACTATCTGCTGATGTTAGCCCAAGACCTTTTATTTCATCGGAGGTCCACTTTAACCATTTTCGGTTATGCTCTTGTGACATTTCAATAAACTCGTTATCACCCAACGCTGCAATGCCTGAAATGATGGCTGGATAGGAAACATTGAATGGGCTTCGTACCCGATTTAAAATATCTAAAACACTATCTGGGGCATAGCTCCAACCTAAGCGTAAGCCACCCATACCGTATATTTTTGAAAATGTTCTCAGCATAACAACATTATTATTGGCGCCTATGAATTCTGATCCATCGGTATAGTCAGGGCTATCAACAAATTCTGAATAGGCCGAGTCAATAACTAGGAGAACATTTTTTGGAATATTATTGATTAGGCGTTCGACTTCTCGTTTCGAAATATACGTTCCCGTGGGATTATTTGGATTAGCAATAAAAATTATTTTTGTTTTTTGTGTTATTAGTCCTAATAAATTATCCACGCTAACGGTGCGATTATTTTCTGGCGCCGCTATTATACTGGCACCAACTGTTTTCCCATAAATAGGATACATTGCAAACCCATGTTTAGAATATAAGATTTCATCTCCAGGTCCAGCGTAGCATCGGCAAAGTAAATTTATGAGTTCATCAGATCCAGCGCCACATATGATATTTTTGGAATTAATATTATTTTTTTCGCCTAAAATATTACGTAGTTCAGTGCAATCTCCATCAGGATAACGGTGAAAATTCTGAGCTGTTAATTTGACAGCTTCTAATGTTTTAGGACTAGGGCCAAAGGCACCTTCATTAGAAGCTAACTTAACTATATTATCAAAACCTTTTAGTTCTGATTCTCCGCCCACATAAGGAGCTATATTTTTTAAGCCAGTAATAGGTTTAGGGTAACTCATCTTTTTATTTTCCAAATTAGATTTAAGTAAAAATCCTTTAGTTCAACTCAATTGGCTCAGCATAATTACCTAAGATTTTTATGTCTAAGGAGTTTTCTAAGGAGTATAGTTCTAAATTTTTAAATTCCATATCAGTTTCTCTTATAAAACCATTTGCGTGCAGTAGATATAAAAAATAATTGGGTTTCTTTTTATCATAATAATCTGCAATGATTTCTAATTTTAAACTATTTGAATTTAAACAGTCTTGGATAAAGCGCGATGTTAATTTCTTAGGCGCTTCAACTGTTAAAAATGTATTGTCATTTCCAGATGGATCAGGCTCACATTTTGCAATAATTAAATATTCAGTCGAATTATCTGGATTAAAGATGATTGGTAGTTTTGCTATAATTTGTATTTTTTCTCGCGAGTGTTCTAATGTTTTTAAATACTCGATTAAATCAATCCACCAGAAGTTTTGATCATTTGTTGGCATGGCCAGCACGCCAATTTCGCATTTTTCTACTTGAATGGAGCGTATAACTTCAGCGATTGACGGAAGGCAAACAATTGAGGTGTTTGTGCCAAAGTGTGTCCGTATAACGTCTACGATGTCATTGGCTTCAATATTCCTATTGTCCAGTGCATGTATGGCTAAGTCGAATTTTCCCTGAAGCCTAACAGATGCCGAAAGTATCTCTCTCCATAGTTTAATTAAACTTGTTTTAGGAAAATCTCCACTTTGTCGACCTAAAATACTTCTTAATATCTGGGCTTCTCTGCCAGGCTTTAGCTTTGATTTTTTGTTAGTTTTAACTGCTTTTACTTGAATTGAGATTTCAGCCCTTTCATTCAAAAGTTGCTGAAGTTTTTGATCAATTTTATCAATGCGATCTCTTAATAGTTTTAAATTACTGTCTGACATTGTTTTAATATTTTTTTTTTGTATTGTTAAAATTAAATGTTATTCATTTCTTCGTTGGTACAGTAATAGTATTACCATAAACTAAAATCAAAGATTAAGATAAAAAAATGGGTAATGAATGAAATAATACGCCCGCCTCGTCTTTATAATATAAGAAATAAAGTAGAGAGAAAGCAAAACATAGAATCAAATTCTATTAGATTAATATAATTTAGGATTTCGTATAAAGTGGAACAGAATATAGGATCTGATAATAGTAAAGAAGAAATTTCTCGAGTAACTCTTGGGGATGTAACACCAATGCGCCTTGATTGTGGATTTGAACTAAAAAATTTTGGCGTAGCCTATAAAACTTATGGTAAATTAAATAAGGAAAAAACTAATGCTATTTTGGTTTGCCATGCCCTCAGCGGAGATCAATTTGTATCAGGAATAAATCCATTTTCTGGCAGGCCTGGATGGTGGAATCTTGTAATTGGCCCAAATAAATTAATCGATACGGAGCGTTTTTTTGTTATCTGTCCCAACATTATCGGTGGTTGCATGGGAACAATCGGACCAAAAGAAATTAATTGTGATACTGGCCAACCCTGGGGGCTTGATTTTCCGGTAATAACGATATCGGACATGGTTCGTGCTCAGGCTTTATTATTAGATTATTTAGGAGTGGATAAATTATTTTGTGCTATTGGAGGCTCAATGGGTGGAATGCAGGTTTTAGAATGGGCTGTTGCGTACCCTGATAGAGTATTTGCAGCGATTCCAATTGCTACCGCATCACATCATTCAGCCCAAAATATTGCATTTCACGAAGTTGGACGTCAGGCAATAATGGCCGATAAAGATTGGTGTGGTGGGAATTATTTTAACCATGATTGCTATCCTAAGAGGGGTCTTGGGATAGCGCGGATGATAGCTCATATCACTTATCTGTCAGAACCTGCGCTTCAAAGTAAATTTGGGCGAAGATTGCAGGATAGGGATACTATTACTTTTGGCTTTGATGCTGATTTTCAGGTTGAGAGCTATCTTCGATATCAAGGAAGTACGTTCGTGGACCGATTTGACGCAAATTCATATCTTTATATTACACGCGCAATGGACTATTTTGATCTCGCTGAAAGGCATGGTAACGGCACATTAGCTGAAGCTTTTCGAGGAACAAATACTCGTTTCTGCGTTATCTCTTTTTCTAGTGATTGGCTCTATCAAACATCTGAGAGCCGGGCTATTGTCAAAGCGTTAAATGCAGTGGCTGCTAATGTTAGTTTTGCTGAAATTGATTCCGATAAAGGTCATGATGCTTTTCTTTTAAAAGAGCCTGAATTTTGGAAAGTATTGTCTGGTTTTATTGACGGTGCGGCTCAGAAGTATGGATTGAATGGATCACAATGATTACAAAAATAACAGGCATCATAAGAAGGGATCTTCGTCTAATCGCAGGTATCGTAACTAATAATAGCCGAGTTTTAGATGTTGGTTGCGGTGAGGGCGAACTTTTAGATTATTTGGATAAAAATAAAGAGGTTGATGGGCGAGGGATAGAGTTAAGTTCAACCGGAGTAAATTCTTGTGTTGCAGCAGGTTTATCGGTAATCCAAGGTGATGCTGATCAAGATCTCGATAATTATCCGGATCAAGCATTTGATTACGTTATTCTTAGTCAAACATTACAGGCAACCAGACAGCCACACAAGGTGCTTGATAATTTAGTTCGCATTGGAAAATATGCTATTGTATCGTTCCCAAATTTTGGTCACTGGCGGGTACGTTTAGCGCTCATGGTGCATGGTAGAATGCCCCAGACAGATATTTTATCATATAATTGGTATGATACGCCCAATATACATTTTTGTACCATTAAGGATTTTGTCGCTCTTTGTGTTAAACTCAATATTAATATTGAAAGTGGCATTGCCTTAAATCGCCGCGGGTTTGAAAGACAAATAGGTGGGAAGGGGCTTAGATTTGCTAATCTAAGAGGTGAGCAAGCAATATTCCTTCTTAAGAGACATTAGACAACTAAATCATGTCTTTGGTATTGTTATTTTATTACCCTGATTTAGTAATTTTAATTACTAACAGTGATCTCAACTATACTCCTAAAAGCGTTGGTGAAGGTAATCCAATATCATTGCACAAAGGCTAATACTATTAATTAGCCGGGTATTTCAGTCAACTTATTTACTTTTGTTTCATCTCCCCAAGGGCTCTGAAGCCTAAGATATAACTCGCAAAATTAATATTATTACGTGCCCTGAATCTCGGGTGAGCGGCCTTAGATAAATAGTACCAAGCACCACCTTTAATTACTTTGCTTGGACAGTTTTCCCAAACGAGTGGTAATCCA
>Ga0209425_10002631_pt1 | contig 19787 bp, 21 predicted proteins | sample COG_05_FD_184749 | JGI IMG/M metagenome (GOLD analysis project Ga0209425, IMG submission 184749) | Pelagic Microbial community sample from North Sea - COGITO 998_met_05 (SPAdes) (version 2) | ecosystem: Environmental > Aquatic > Marine > Neritic zone/Coastal water | place: Helgoland, sampling...
TCTATTACAACGCGTGGCTAAATATTCCGTGTGTCCTGAAAAGGGGATGCCAGCATCATTAATAACGGCTTTATGAATGGGCGCTGTGACGAGTGCGTCTGCGCGTTGATCTTTGCAAGCATCGATAGCAGTGTCTAAACATTCTAAAACGTAAGCGCTGTTTTTTGCGTCTAACAAGCCAGGTTCAGCCTTGGTTTTTAATGGAATGTCGACGATGTGTAATGTGCCAGCGGTATGTGGTGTCGCTTCGTTTTCCTTCCAGTCAATTAAAGTGAGCGGCAAGTTAATGTGTTTTGCTCTGTCTTCTAGGAGTGTGCGACTGGCAAAGACAACCAGCTCACAAGGGTGAGCAGTTTGGGCAAGTTGAATGATAATGTCAGGGCCAATGCCGGCAGGCTCACCTGCCGACAGTGCGATCGTTTTAGGCTTTGTCATTTTCAGCGTCAGCGTTTAACACTTTAATGTACGCATTGGCACGTAACTGCATTAGCCAGTTTTGCAATTTCTCGTTGAGTTTGCGATTAAAAATTTGATTGCTAATTTGATTTCGCATTTGAATATCATTTTCAGGCGCAGTGTTTTTACTGTCTACTGTGCGGGTCTCGACGAGTTTAATGATGTGAAATCCGTTCCCTGTGCGGAAGGGCCCTGCCACTTCGCCATTTTTTAGTCTTGGAATTTCATTAGCGAATACGTCTGGCAGTTCCGCTAACTTGCGCCAGCCAAGATCGCCGCCTTTTAGCGCGTGTTGTCCGTTAGAGTATTCAACAGCCAAGCTTCTAAAGTTGCCACCTTTTTTAATGTCCGTCATTAGTTCGTCTGCAATGGCTTGAGCTTCCGCGGCTTGCTTAGGCGTTGGGGCTTCTGGTAATGCAATTAAAATATTTTCAACGTGGTATTGTGTGCGATTTTCTTTTTTAGCATTGATTGAGCGTAAGTAGTCACTCACTTCTTGGGGTGTGACAGTAATCGTTGAGGCAACTTCTCTTTGTTGCAACTGATGAAGAATCATTTCCTCGCGGATTTCATCTCGAAATAACGTATAATTTTCACCATCTGCCGTCATTTCTTTAAACATAGCTTCAACTGTCATTTTGTTTTGTTCGGCAATTCTGCCGATAGTGGTGTTGAGTTCTTCCTCGCTAACATGTATGCCGTTGCTCTCAGCCAATTGCAGTTGCAAGTTTTGATTGATCATTTGCTCTAGCACTTGTTCTTCTAAGATAGCCCTTGGCGGAAGGGGGGTTTTGCTTTTGGACAGATTGACTTTGATCATGTTTACACGATCATCAAGTTGGCTTTGCGTGATGATGCCATCGTTGACAATTGCGACGATTTTGTCGAGTGGTGTAGGGGTGCCCGCTATTGCGGTGCTAAGAAAAATTGATGCGCAGATGCCTGCGAATAAGCGAACTGTTTTATGTAACATGTGTAGCCTCGTTTAATAGTGTCCAAAATTATCGTGGTAGCCTTTTATATTCGTGGCTATTGTTCCACTTGGGTCGTTGAATCCAAGTCGACTCAAGCCTTTTAAAGCAAATTGTAAATAAACAGCTTTATCATATTGTTTATTTAAATTCTGATCTAAGCCAGTGAATGTGCGTGTGCCAACAAATCGAACGGCCCAACAGCAGTCTTCGTATTCAACGCCATAAATATAGTTTTGAATATGATGGTGACTTAAGTTGTAGCCCCATTGCCCTAACATTTTGATTCTTTCTGTCACTGGCCAGCTGATGCTGACTGTAGACTGCTCTAAATCGTTATGGTTTGAATCAATTGTGGTTCCACCCATGGTGTCGAGTATATCGCCTTCACGGGCAAAGGTATAGCCTAAGTTAAAGCTGCGATTATTGGTGTCATTATAGTTTAAGTTAATGCTTTGATTGTCCGTGCGTCTTGTGTCTGGGTTCCACGCCATACTGCCGAGTAAGCTCCAGTGGTTATACAGTTGATATGAAATGATGCCGGCAATTGGAGATACAGATTGTTGATTTGCATTAACCGTTGATTCGGACAAGTCATTACAATCAGCATAAATACCTGAATCAGCTGGGTTGTTGGAGCAGAGTGCGACTTTACGGTTTTGGAAATAAAATATTTGCCCGATGCTGGCGCGAAACCGTTCGACAGAAGAGTCTTGCTCTAAGAACCGTGTAGAAAGTGAGAGAGTAACTTGGTTTGTGTCACCTATGCGATCGACGCTGGTGAATCGATTGTATCGAAACATTTGATCGTAGGTGAATGCTAATGGTTGTGTCGTGTCGTAAGAATCAAATAGCGGTAAGTTATTTTGATTTTCATAAGGGACGTAAACATAATAAGCCTGCGGTTCGAATGTTTGCGTATAGTGATTTCCAAACAGTCTTGTCTCTCTTTCAAATTCCAAGCCAGCGTTCACATCGATAATAGGCAGGGCGCGGGTTGGGTCGGTTTGGTTGTTTTGTCCTGCGACGTTTGTGCCTGCATCATGTAATTTATAGGTCGTTAACACGAATTGCACTCTAGGCGTGATGAACATTCCAGGGCGTGCTAATGGTAGGCTCACTTGCGGTTGCAAATTGAGTCGACTCCCTTTGGGTTGAGCGATGGTTGCGCCAGGATTGCGCGTGATAGTGAAATAGTTGTATTCAGAATTCAGATCGAATTGAAGGCTGTAAGGATGTTGTGGCAGTTGAGTCGCTAATTTTATTTGAGGCAAGCGTGTATATTGGTTTTTAACGGTAGCTTCTGTTAGTGGGTGCAATGTTTGGTAGTGCTGGATATTTCCAATGATTTGCACGTTATTATCTTGATAAGTCAGGTTGGCATTTTGCGGTAATTGCGTATCGGTTTGTGAGATCACGTTTTGACTTAGGTCAATGAGGTAATAGTCATCGCTGACCCAGTTATAATTTATGTGACCGGTCAGGTGGCGTGAGAATAATACGTTTTCTTGCCATGAAATTGCAGAGCGATTTGTTGATGCTTTCGATAGGTCATCAAGAGCGCTGGCTTGAGCTGGCGTTGTTGTTGCAGGTGTGAATTCGTTGGGTTCGGTGTCTTTAAAGTCTTTGAATTTTCTATCGCTTGGCAAGATACTCAAGTTTAAAACACCGCTGTGCCATTTTTGTTTGTAACGAGCTTGTGTGGTTAAGTTTACGCCTCGTTGATCCATAAAGTTAGGTGTGAAGGTTGCATCATAATTCGGTGCAATGTTCCAGTAAAAAGGAATGGTGAATTCGTCACCTGATCGCGTTGAGTGACCATAAGATGGCGCTAAGAAACCTGTTTGTCGTCGATCATCAATTGGAAAGTTAAAGTAAGGCCAGTAAAAAACAGGCACATCTTTAATATAGAACAAACTGTTTGTGATGTATCCTCGTCCGGTATTATGATCCATATGAATATGTTTACCGTAGAGCGACCAGGCAGATGATTTGTTTGGTGGGCAAGTGGTATACGTTGCGTCATAAAAGTCAACGATCTTAGGTGCGTTTTGTTCCGCGCTTTTAGCGCGTCCCCAGGCGCTCACGCCATAAATATGCTGTTCAGTTTCTGCATCAGTCTCATGTTGTTGTAAACTTTGTTGGTAGAGTATGCTTTCTAAGCTCCAGGCTTTGCTGGGAAAGTTGATGCTGCCAAGACCTGCGAGAATATAGCTTTGGGGTTGACGCAATGTGATGTTGCCTTCGAGTTTGATTTTACTCGGGCTACTGGAATTCTTATCGCGATACACATAGGCGCGGTCTGTGCTAATTAATCGACCAGGCTGGGTGATTGAAACATTACCAATGAGTGTTGTTGTGTCTTTTTCGGAAAACAGAGTGCGATCAGCGCTAATGCTGACAGAGTCTGACCCAAGGCCATCAGCTGTGTTAAGGCGGATGGGCGCTTTTTGATAATAGCCATGGCAGCTTGTTTTGTCGTTGTTTACCCAGCCAAGTTCCGTTGCGATTTCGGGCAATGTGAGGTCGTAAATATCGTTTTGTGTAATCGCTGTGCTAATGTCGCTGGAGTAACGTGAGGTGGGTACGGTTTCATTGCATTCCCAATTAATGCCTGATTCGCTTGCTTCGCAAGACCATAACAATGGGGTGGCAAACGATGAGTGGGGTAGCACCAGTGCACCGACGATCGTGAATAATAGTTGAGCGCGTTTTAGGTCTACCATACTGAATATTAATGCTTCTTTGTGAGCGTTTACTCTACCGTGTCGTCAATAAGGTTGCAAGTTGTTAAGCAAAGGGGGGAGAATAAGGCTGGATGTCAGAGGAAGAGGATCGGATGGATCAACGACAAGAAGCGCTTTATAAATGGGTGGTTAGTCACATCGATGGTAATGTGGCGATTGGACCGCTTGTTGGCGGAGAGGGTGCTGGAATACGACGCTATTTTCATGTGCGCCAAGGCGCTAACACCTGGGTAGCGGTAGATGCGCCGCCAGCAACTGAAAAGTTGAGTGAGTTTGTATCGCTGGCCTCTATTCTTAAAACTGAAGGTATTCTTGTGCCGGATGTTATCGCTTGTGACAGGTCCCAAGGCTTCATCTTGGTTACCGATTTTGGTAATCGCACGTTGCTGTCAGTGTTGCATTCAAACAATGTGGATCGTTATTACAAAACGGCGTTGGAAACATTGATTCCTATTTATCAATCAAAAGAAGCGAGGGCAGTTAACAGTACTCGATTGGGTGGTGCGCTTTTACGGAATGAATTGGCACAATTTAGTGAATGGTATTTAAAACGGTATTGCGACATTATTATCGATCCGGGTCTGCGAAAAATGCTCGATAAGGTGTTCGATGCTTTAATTGAAAATGCGGATGCACAAGAACAAGTGTGTTGTCATCGAGATTATCATTCCGACAATTTAATGGTGTTGCCTGACGATCGAATAGGTGTGATTGATTTTCAAGATATGATGATGGGGCCCATTACTTATGATGCGGTTTCTTTATTGCGTGATTGTTATGTGGCATGGCCAGATGCGCAGGTCGATCGCTGGGTAGGGTCATTTTACAGCATGCTTCGTGAGTCAGGTTTTCTAGAAGGCGTGAGCTTGGATTTATTTACCCGGTGGTTTGATTGGATGGGGATGCAACGTCACATTAAAGCGACTGCGACGTTTGCCGCTAAAGTGGAGCGTGATGGAGATGAGCGATATCTTGAGTTTATTCCAACGACCTTGCTATATTTACAAAAGGTGAGTGCTCGGTATCCTGAGTTTTCAGATTTTCATGCATTTGTTAAAGAGATGAATAGGGAGCTTGTGTAAGTGAAAGGGATGATTCTAGCCGCAGGACGCGGATCTCGCATGCGCGAACTTACCAATAATTTACCTAAGCCGTTATTGTCAGTGGGGGGAAAGACCTTAATTGAGTATCGCGTAGAAACATTGGTATCAATGGGGATTCGGAATGTTGTGATTAATTTGCATTACTGTGCAGATAAGATAACAGCCTTATTAGGTGATGGTTCGGCGTATGGCGCCTCGATTCGTTATTCTTACGAGGAAACGCCGTTAGATGTTGGGGGCGGCATTTATCATGCGTTACCGTTATTGGGTGATGCGTCTTTTATCACAATGAATGCCGATGTGTGGACAGACTATACGCCGGGCATACTTGAAATGCCGGCGGGATCTTTAGCGCACTTAGTTTTTGTGCGAAATCCGGGCCACAATCTTTCCGGTGATTTTGGTTTGGTTGATGGGCGTGTTGTAGGTATTGCCAAAAGGCGTTATACGTTTAGTGGAATTGCATTTTATCACCCAGATTTTTTTTCCATTTGTTCGATGGGTGCGTTTTCACTGAAATCAGTTTTGGACAAGCGTATTGCGGAAGGTTTGGTGACAGGCGAATTATATGAGGGCGGGTGGTATGACGTCGGCACACCTGAGCGTTTAGCGGTTGTGCGCAATTCGTGTGTGGAACCTTTAGCCGAAATTGCGTTTATGAAAGAAAGTGTTTTTGAGTGAGTTGAAGTTGAATTAAAATCCCCTCTCCCGTTTACGGGTGTTGTTGAATAAATAAAACTATGATCAAGGTTCCCTCTCCCGTTTACGGGAGAGGGCTAGGGTGAGGGTAAAGTTTAAAAAACAAACCTATCTTATGCGGAAGAAAATAAACTTAAACAATCGACTGAATATAATTCTGCGAACCCATTTCGTTGTAAAGCGAAATCTGTGTTTCTAACCAATCAATATGGTCTTCTTCTTGCGATAAGATGCCTGCAAGTATTTCGCGAGTTTTGTAATCTTTGACTGTTTCAACGTAAGCGATAGCATCACGTAAGTCTGCAGTGGCTTTGAATTCTAAGTCTAAATCAGACTGAAGCATTTCAGGGATTGTTCTTCCGATTTTAAGTTTTTCAAGCGAGTGCATATTGGGCATGCCATCTAGAAAAAGAATACGGTCAATTAAAAGGTCTGCGTGTTTCATTTCATCGATTGACTCTTTAAACACCTTTGCGCCGATTTGAGTGTATCCCCAGTTGTTGAGCATGCGCGAATGTAGGAAATATTGGTTGATAGCAACCAGTTCATTTGAGAGGATTTTGTTGAGAAATTCGATTTCTTTTTTGTCGCCTTTCATGTGAGCTACTCCTTTGATTTGCTTGCATTTATGGTAAGAACTTGAAGCGATATTGTCAAGGAAGCCTTGCGTTATGAGATAGTGCAGCAAGGGGTGGGGGCTGCTTTTTTAGGGGGTGCATTCGCTGTTCTCATTTTTGGGAAAAAAGAAATTGATTCACCACTCATTTCTCGTTTTACACGTTGGCTAGGAGGTTTGGCGTTTTCCATCGTTTTCTTTGTAATTTGGCTATCATCAGGAATAATGTAGGCTCTCTTCATTTCAGGTTCGAGCGCAGGGAACTCCTCTAGATCGGAATCGTCACCCGATGTGCTATCACCAAAGCTAAGAGAAACTCTTCTTGGAAGGGCGCAAGGTTTTTCTGTGTGATTTCGCCGGCTAAAAATTCTTTCAGTTATGGATTGTCTGCGGCTTGGGAGCGCCCAATCATCAGGTTCAACATATTCCTGGGTTAGTTTTTGTGCTCTTGAAAAAGTATTGCTGAAGAAAAGGAGGGCTCTTCTTGTGGGTGAGGGAGAAGGAGAAGAGGTGTTGGAGCCTGGATATGATGAGCGTAGTGAAGAGTCAAGAGAGCTTATCCAGCTATCTCTCGAGTCTCTAGGCGTCACGGTTGTGCTGGTACTAGAGATGCTTGAGCGATTTGAGCCCGTTTTTTTCCATTCCTGTGAGATTATCGCTTGAGAGGAGGCTAATTGTAACCTCCAGAATTGCAGTTTTAGCTTGAAGGTGATCTCACAATCAGAAGGGATGCCGTTTAAGTTCTGACACATGTTTTTCAGCGTGGAAACTGCTTGTTCGCAAATGAGGTGTTCGTCAGTCGGTGTCTTAGCTGACTCGTACTGTTTATCATATTGGGCGAGCCAGTAATCAAGCTCGAAGGCGTATTTCTGGAGGGCGCTTAGTTGCAAGGGGTCGCTTGATGCGCTGAGTGGCGTTAGGTTGAGTTCTTTCATTTTTCTGTACCAATCTAGAGCGGCTCCGGCAATGAGTACAACTTGTGATTCGAAACCCAGTTGTCTGTATTGCATGCGAAATTAGCTGGTTTTTGATTCTTTTAACATCTGCTTTTGCTCGATTTGAGTATATTTATTCTTATTGTATAATTATAGCCTCAGATTTATGGTATACAAGGATTCTCTGGTAAATGTGCTTTTATGTAACAGGAGGTAACTTTTTGCTAGGAGCCATTACTTGGGATTATTTTAAGGTATACTAGCGAGCATATAGTTACGGTTTAACGAGAGACTTATGGAAAAACAAATTAGCTTATTGATAGTTGATGATGACGTAGAGATTCGTCATTTGTTAGAACAGTTATTGACAAAGTATGCCTATAAAACACACACAGCCTCTGATGGTGAAGAAATGTTCCGCGTGTTAGAAAAAGAGTCAATTGACTTGATTCTATTAGATGTTTTGTTGCCTGGTGATGATGGTTTTGTGCTTTGTCGTAAGATTCGGGCGCAATACTCTATTCCTGTCATCATGTTAACAGCGATTGGTGAAGCGACTGATCGTATTGTGGGCTTGGAAATGGGCGCAGATGATTATTTGACGAAACCTTTCAATACGCGTGAATTGGTTGCGCGAATCAAAGCGGTCACGCGACGTACACAAGGCAGCGTGGCTGAGCCTGTGGATGTACTCAGTGGCGGTGAGGAAGTGGTTGAATTTGAAGGTTGGCGTTTGCAAAAGTCATCGCGTAGTTTGTTGTCTCCTGATCAGGTAGAGGTTGTATTAAGCGCGGGCGATTATGACTTGTTGTGTGCATTCCTTGATAGGCCGCAAAAAGTATTGAGCCGAGATCAATTGCTAGATTTTACGAAGAACCGGCATGCCGGTCCTTTTGATCGTAGCATCGACATTCAAGTGAGCCGTTTACGTTATAAGATTGAAGTTGATCCTAAAAATCCTAAGCTGATTAAAACAGTGCGTGGCGGCGGGTATTTTTTCTGTCCTAAGGTGACTAAAACATAATGAAGAACGATGATTTTCAAATAATGAATTCGAAAATTGTGGGTCGCGTGATTTTTTTCATGTTGATTATCATGGTTGTAACACACTTAATCGTGTTTGTTGCGTACAGCGATTTGAATAATGATGATAATAAAAAAGTAAATAAAGATTTGATGGTGCAGCAAGTGTTGCATTTGATTCAAGTCGTCTTGACAACACCTGATAAAGATCGTCAATCAGTTATTACAGCAGTGAACGTTCCAAATATTAGCATTTCCATGACGCCTGAGCCGGCGCACTCTTTGGTGTTTCGAGAAATTTCTTTGTGGGATATCCTGGAGAAAATTACAAAGCAAGATGAGCGTATACATTTATCAGTGCGTTTGCAAGAAGGCCAGTGGCTAAATATTCAAGCGATGATTGTGTCCAGGTCTTGGATTATTCAAATGTTTTTGTTAAGTCTTGAAGTGATGTTGGCGTTGGCTGTGTTATTTTATTTTTGGTCGATAAATCGATTTACTGCGCCCGTTAAGCGCTTTGCGCAAGCAGCAGAGCGTTTGGGTAAAGATTTGCATTCATCGGCACTGATTGAGGCCGGCCCGCCTGTTGTGCGTGAAGCAGTCCGTGCGATGAATACGATGCAAGATCGCATACGTGACATGGTGCGTGATCGCACCTTGATGTTAGCTGCCATTTCCCACGATTTACGCACGCCAATTACGCGTTTGAAGTTGCGCGCTCAATTTATTGAAGATGATATCTTGCGCGATAAAACAATTAGTGATTTAGATGAAATGGGTGCAATGATTAGTGAGATTTTGAGCTTGTCTAAAGAAGAAAACAGTGCTCAAGCACAAAAAACGAAAGTTGATTTAGCCTCGTTATTGGCGGCCCTGTGTGAAGATTTGGATGATGTGCATAATGCAGTGACCTATAATGGGCCTCAAGCGCGTTTGCTTGTCATGGGCCGCTCTTTGTCGTTGAAGCGGGCATTTAACAATTTGATTGAAAACGCCGTTAAATACGGCCATAAAGCGGCAGTGACATTGGATGATGCTGATCCTCGTTATATTTATGTGATTATAGAGGATGAAGGTGACGGAATTCCTGAAGACGAAATGGAGGCGGTATTTTCGCCTTTTTATCGTGGGGATAAATCACGTTCACGCGCAACAGGTGGCACCGGTTTAGGATTGGCTGTCACAAAAGACAGCATCAACTCGCACTTAGGTTCTATCGAGTTGGCCAACCGTGAAGAGGGTGGGTTGCGTGTCACGGTAAAACTGCCTCGGCAGAAGGGCTAGCAGCAAAATATCCCTCTTCGCGGCTCAACAACGTTTTCTTGATTCAATGGTTGTTCTAGATCCATGCCAATGTCTTCTTGAAGTTGTCTGTGTCCTTGTTCAAGAACGCGTTGCGCTTCTTGCACTTCAGAATAGTGAGTTCCTACTGCGGTAAAGAATCCGCCTAAGGCAGATGCGACAATCAATAAAATTTTATACGTTTTTTTTTCAGTATCGCTTGTATGATTGTTTTCGATTGCGTTGATGAATGAAAAATAAATGCCTGCGCCGCTCTCAAGCCCGTGCGCGGGACCCATAAGATAGAGGAAGAGTTGGCAAGGCCTTCTGCAGCAAACATTGATGGCTTCGGGGCGACCATCGCCTCGCAAGTTTTCTTTTGTGTGCTTGCCTTCGAATAAATAGGTTTGTCCGATGAGTCCAATATAGATGAAAGTGACAATAGCACATGCGGCAGCGCCCATAGGACTGTTACCTAAATCACCTAAAGTGATATCGTTTTCGTATAAAATTAACAGTGTTGGGATAACAGCCTCACCGATTGCGTGCTCGGCGCTGCCGGCAATGATGAAGGGTTCAAAAAAACGGGAGCGTTGTATGCACTCTATTTTATTATGATAGAAGGGGCGCCTGGTGTCGGCGTCATCGCTTAAGAAACTTTTCGTGGCCTCATAGGTTTCGTTGGTGAGGTCAAACGGTTTCTTTAAACTGAGGGTTGCCAGTAAGGTTAGCCAAAATGCAGTGCCTTCTAGTGGAATGATGCCTCTGTCATTTAAAGAGGCGAGAAGAAAATAACGATTAGTAAATGTTTTGAGTGCGTCAAATAAGAGGTAAACACTTTGCTTGGATTTTTCTTTCCAGGTGTGCGGGGTTTCATGCGTTGCGTTGTGGTCGTCTTCTTCGGGATCGTTGCTGTTTAAGATCGACTGACCTTGAAAGTTCCATGCGTTAATGGATTCTAAAATAAAGAATAGGGCGGCCGTGCTGGCTGCCGCTTCGATTTTGTAAGTTTTATTGTCGAGCAAGTCTGAGACGGAGAAAAATGTAGTACTCCCTGCAGCAGCAGCTTGGGCAAAGCTATAGGTAAGCGCGATAGTCTTGAGTTTGTATGACATGTTTTCAGTCCCTATTTCGTCTTTATTATTTGGACTCAGAGAATAATCTAAATGAGAATCATTATCAATAAGAAAAAATCATGGGCAAGATAAAATGTTGTACAGAATCAATAGATTGAAGTAATTTTTGTCTCAATCCTCAATTAGATTATGGGGTTACATGGTGTTGGGATTGTGATTTCGTGTCAATCCGTAATTTTATTGAAGCGGATATTCTAGTTGATACAAATACTGTGCCGTTAGCGCGTTGAAAAAGTCTCTAACCCGTTTTCAGTCAAGATAGCATCTAAGGGAATGTCCCATGCTTCTGTCGGAACGGCGTCTATTCGCTGGCACTCAAAGGCGAGGCCGATGATCATGGGTTTTGATTGGCCCTTCACATTTTCTAGTGTGCGGTCATAGAAGCCGCCACCCATCCCGAGTCGATGTCCTTTGCTATCAAAGCCGACAAGTGGGGCTAAGATGACATCCAGCTCTTTTGCATCGCGGTGTTGAGTGGCGGTAGGTTCTAGAATGTTAAATTGATTCGAGGTGAGCGAGTCGCCTAGTGTGTAGTGCGCAAAGACCATGTGATCTTGTTCGAGTCGTGGCAAGTAACATTTTTTTTTGTATTGAAAAACATGTTCAATAAAAAGTTGTGTTTCAATTTCATGATTTGCAGAGAGGTAGCAGGCGAAGTGTTGGTTTTTGAGAAAAATGTCAGAGTGCACAAAATGCGTCATCGCACTGTGCGAGTGTGAATGAATTTCGCCGCGAGAAAGCGCGCTGCGTTTTTTTCGCAAGAGCGTTCTTAGCTGTTTTTTTTCATTTAACATCATTAAAGGGCGCCCGGTATTTAAGGCTCGTTCAAACGACCCAGTTTCCTAGGTGGGAAACGAATGTGCCACATCAGGCTTCCTACAACATGCAGGCGTGCACAACAGTGACAGCAAAATATTTCCCTGTCTGTAAGCATCGATCAAGAACTTGATGCCTCAAACACACTTACGAGCGCCGAGTCCCATTATAACAAATTATTCGTCAACGTTAAGCACTAATTCGATATCGTGACATAAACTTTGCAGACGATCGTCTATCTCGCTGATTGCTTGCGAATTTTTTTTGTTAAAAAAATCATGGATAATATTCAGTGCTGTTATTATAGCCAGCTGATCTAATCCCATGATTTTAGTTTTGTTAGAAATATTACGCATTTTACGATCTAAATAGGTGGCAGATTCATAAAGTGAGGAAAGTTCTTCTTCAGGACATTTAATGTGAAAATTTCTATCAAAAATATTGACATGGCAGGTTTCTGTAGTGCTCATCGTGATTCCTCTGTCAGGGTAAGTTGCCTGATGACTTGTGTTAAAGTGTGTGCAATTTGTTCGTTCATATTGGCGGTAAGTTCACGATCAGAAAGTAACTGTTGCTGGCTTTCAACAAGTTCGTGGTTCAAGCGTTCTAGTTCTTGGCAGCGTGCGATAAGTTTACTCACCCGGTCGGTGAGTTTGTCCATAAGGATCTCGTCCATATTCTGTCGTCCATTTTTTGTGACTAAAAGAATATTGTATCGGTATTATCTTTGCGGGTTCAAGCACTGTTATTTATGTTTGAGTTTTGGCGGAATTTTTGTTAATAAAAGAGGCAAACGTTGAAATTGCGTAATCTCAGTTTAGCCCTTATACTGTCGCGATTGGTGGGTAATCATTCAAGGAGTAGACTATGCGTAACCATATTTTTGATGAGGCGATCATGCGTTTAGATAGAGCATTCGAGCATGCGAATATTGATCCAGAAGCCTTAGAGCGTTTAAAACATTGCAAATCAATGTTGCGTGTCACAGTACCAGTGCGTATGGATGACGGCTCGCTTAACACCTATGCGGGTTACCGCGTTCGTCACGATGATAATCGTGGTCCAACAAAAGGTGGTATCCGTTTTCACCCGAGCGTGACGCAGGATGAAGTATCGGCCTTAGCGTTTTGGATGACAATCAAATGTGCTGTGATGAATATTCCTTACGGTGGTGCGAAAGGCGGCATTGCTGTTGACCCTAAAAAATTATCACGTCTTGAGCTAGAGCGATTGAGTCGAGGTTTTATCGAAAAGATTGCAGACTTTATTGGTCCTGATACCGACATTCCTGCCCCCGATGTTTATACCAATCCCCGTATCATGGGTTGGATGATGGATGAATATTCAAGAATTGTGCGTCAATATTCTCCGGGCGTTATTACCGGAAAGCCTATTCCGTTAGGCGGCAGCCAAGGTCGTGATGATGCGACAGGTCGCGGCGCTTACTATTGTATTAAAGAGTTAGAGCGCATTCGCAAGTGGGATCCTAAAAAAATCACAGTGGCTGTACAAGGTTTTGGTAATGCAGGTCAGCATGTAGCGTTATTGTTGCATAAAGACGGTTATAGAGTGGTAGCTATCAGTGATTCACAGGGCGCCATTTACTCTGATAAAGGTTTTGATGTGCCGAGTGTGGCGAAGATTAAAAACACCACGCGTCAGGTACAAGCGGTTTATTGCGAAGAATCTGTCTGTGAATCTGTGCCAGCTGAGACCATTACCAATGAAGCGCTTTTAGAGTTAGATGTTGATATTTTAATTCCAGCGGCGTTAGAAAATGTGATCACCATTAATAATGCTGCAAAAATTAAAGCAAGCGTCATTGTTGAGGTGGCCAATGGCCCAACAACAATCGATGCTGAGCCTATTCTTGAGGGCAAGAAGGTGCTTATACTGCCTGACGTGCTGGCCAATGCCGGTGGCGTGACAGTGAGTTACTTTGAATGGGTTCAAAATAAATTGGGTTATTACTGGGAAGAAAGTGAAGTTCATGAGCGTCTTCAAAAAATGATGGCTAAAGAATTTAATACGGTGTATGAACTGATGGAGGCGTGTAAGGTTGATATGCGAACTTCAGCTTACGCACATGCCTTGAATCGCTATGGTGAAACCGTTTCTTGGCAGGGTACGCACAGTTACTTTACCGAGACCGCTTAGATTTTTCTGTTAGTGAGCGCTCACAATGTTGGGCGCTTTTTTTTGGGGGATTAATGTTTGATAAGTTGATTCGCTCAAAGCGCCGAAAAACAATGGCAATTGAGATTGAGGCCTCGGGCGCTGTGACAGTGAGGGCGCCGACGTATACCTCGGAGCGAGCGATTAATCGTTTTGTAAAAGAGGCCGCGCCTTGGATTGAAAAACAACAAGAAAAGATCCGCCTTCGCCCACGTCCAGAAACAGATCGGCAATTTATTGACGGCGAGTTATTTTTATATCAAGGTGATTACTATCCGTTAACGATCGTTGATCCGAATAGGGAGCCCTTGCGGTTGTTTGGTGAATTCCAACTCTCCAGAGCGCATCAGCATTTAGCGCGATCAGCCTTTATGCATTGGTATAAGCGGCAGGCGAGAGAAAAATTCACGCAAAGATTGGTGTGGTATTCAAAAGCGTCTGGGTTTGAGTATCACAGTCTAAAGCTCAGCAGTGCAAAACGCTCTTGGGGCTCGTGCACGCATGATGGGAAAATTAATCTTAGTTGGCGACTCATTATGGCGCCACCTGAGGTCTTGGATTATATTGTTGTGCATGAGCTATCCCATACGCAAGAACACAACCACTCAAAAGCATTTTGGGCGCATGTGGAGCGATTGTTGCCGGCTTATAAAGATCAGCAAGATTGGTTGCGTGATTTTGGGCAGTTGCTTCATTTGTGATGGAAAAAGTTTCGTTATCATTATATTATATAAGGTAAAAGCAGAATAAAAAAAGGACTTTTATGTTTGAGCAAAAGCGAGCACACTTGGTGCATGTTGATCAATATATTCAAACCCACTTTGACGAGCCCTTGGATAAAAAGCGAGTTGCGGAAATCCTTAGAATATTCAGTGAAGAGAAATATCAGTATAAAGGCAAAGACCAAGAGCTGCTTGATTTTTCGGGGTTGCTCTCTCCAGGTTTTATAGATAAGTTTTTTTCTAGGCGAAAAGGCCCTAAGCAGAATGAGAGCTTTAAACAGGTTTTTAATCGTTTTGTTCGTTTGGTTGTTTTTGTTGAACTATACAAGCAGTTAATGTGTTTAAAAACAGATGATCAGCTGGGGGGTAAGATTGTTGGTCACTTGCTTCTTGAGGTGGATGCTTTAATTCCATTGGCGAAAAAGTCGTTTGATTGCATGTACATTTTAGATTACTTCCATCGAATCAATAATGATTTTTTTGAAGGTGACGAACGGGCAAAGCCTTATACTGCGATAAGGGCGATAATAAGAGAGTTGACTCCTATTGCAATTGCAGGGTTAAAGGTTCCTAGTCTTGTTCGACGCAATATCATTTATTTGGAAGAAGCGCTACATTATTTTTTTAAAGACTTTCAAAAAGACGTTGAGAAATTGCCATACAGGAAAAGGTTGAAAATCTTTCAAGGTATTGTGCTCGTTGTGCAGTCTGCGCCTGAGGTTGTGAAGAGAAGTGACCGCGCTTGGATTCAAGTCGTTCATAGGGGTTTGATGGCTGAGTATGAAGCATCTAAGATGTGCTGCACTACTTTTCTGTTTGAAATGGCAAAAGAGGCAGCGAAAGTGACTTTAGTTGTTGGTGCGGTCGTTGTGAAGTATTTGTATTGGTTTAACAAAGTGTGCCAGCAGTTTTTGTCGCCTGAGTTGCAACAGTCTTATATGACCTTAGAGCTGCCTTGTGCTCTTTTGTGGTGCGCCTGTGTTTATGGGGCTTATAACTTGCACACGCAATCCAAAGGGCCTGCGCCTCTGCGTTCTCCTGGAGAGTTGCCGGATTTAGACCAGAACCAGAAGGATTGGAGTGCTGAGAGGCCGTTAATGAGAGCTCGTTGATGAAGGCGGGTTTATGTCTGTTGAGAAGATGCGCTTAACGTCAACACGGTCAAAGCTGTAATGTGTGTTGCAAAAGTCGCAGGTGACTTCAATTATTTGTTTTTCTTGTAAGAGTTCGTTTGCTTCTGGCTCCCCCATCAGTTTGATGGCGTTTTCTGAGCGTTCTTGTGAGCAAGTGCAGCGAAATGAAACAGGCGTTTTCTCAAAAATTCGCAAGTCATCCTCATTAAATAATCGATGTAATAATGTTTTGTTATCCAGTGAGAGCAATTCTTCATCAGTGATTGTTTGAGCGAGGGTAATGGCGTGTTGCCAGTCATCGGATGTTTCGCTTGCATCTGGCAGTGCTTGTAAGAAGAGTGCTGAGACGCGCTGATCATTTACCGCGATGAAAAGTTTGCTGGGCAGTTGTTCTGATTGCTCGAAGTATGACTCAATGGCTTTGGCGATCTGGCCATGGCTAATGTCGACGATGCCTTGATAGGGCGAGCCTTTTTCGGGCTGAAATGTGACAGCTAACTTGCCAGTATTAAAGGCGTTAGCGAGGGTGTCTTCGTCTAGGTCTTCATCATATTGAGCCAGGCCACGCAAATGATATTCATGCGTGCAGCTTGCTGTGAGTAATCGTAATGCGCTGCTACCTTGAAATTGAACGGTGAGTCGCCCTTTGCCTTTGAGCAGTCCGCAAATAAGAGCGGCGCTAGCAAGTGCTTGGCCGAGGAGTTCGTTTATTTTTGTGGGGTAGTCACGTCCCGAGACAATGGCTTTAAAGCTTTCGCTTAGGTGCACAATTTCGCCTCGAACCGAGCGGTTTTCAAAAATAAAGCGTTGTAGTGTATCGTTTTTTGGCATATTGGAGTTGATTATACCTGGCGGTATGGGTTTGTAAACAATTACATCAAAATCTGTGCTTACATTAACAAGCTCTTAATATTTCCTTAAGCTTTTGAAGATAAACTACTAAGTAACAAAAATAAAAAAGCATCGAGGAGTAAAGGTTTGCACGGAGTGTGCAAAACTGGAGTGGTTACAGAGCCCGTGGAGCACGCAGCGTTAGCTTTTTAAGTCACGCTGTGTGTTTCTTTAATTTTTCTCAACTCTCTATTCAAGTGTCAAATCATTTTAACCTGCATAATAAACAAATAGGGAACAAAATGTCTTAAAAGGCTTGTCTGTCCCTGTTTTGTGCCCTATAATGAATTTAGTTAGGAACAAGTGGGGAACATAAGGTGTTAACAGAAGCGCAGCATCGAACGCTGACATTCATAACAACCTTCATAGCCGAAACCGGTTATGCACCCACTATTGCAGAAATTGCAGCAGGCATTGGTATAAAATCGCGCAGCACAGTCCATCGCCATTTACAGGGTATTGAGCAAGCTGGGCGAATTAGAATTATTCCAAACAAACGCCGGAATATTGAACTTGTTTCCTTGCATGCTGGAAGTGTGAACGATGCTTCATTGCCGATCATCGGAAAAATTGCCGCAGGCTCGCCCATAGAGGCAGTTGTTGACAATGAAGAAATTGATTTGGCGGCTTTGTTCTTAGGGCCTAAGCGCTATGTGTTAAGAGTGGATGGCAATTCAATGATTGGCGATAGCATTTGTGACGGAGACTTTGTTGTGTGTGAGCACGCTGATGTGGCGCGAAACGGAGAAATTATTGTAGCCCTGATAGATCAAGAAGAAGCTACGCTAAAACGCATTTATTATAATGATGATAAGACAATAACCTTAATGCCATCGAATCCGAGTTTAAAACCGATGGTGTACGAAGGGGAGCGAGTAGGTGTGCAAGGCATATATATTGGATTGTTACGAATGGGGCGTTAACGAAAGGATGCGTAACGTTTTTGTTTGAGAATGGTTGTAGTTTAAAGGAGAGACACGTGGATTATACAGCTAGTATTGTTTGTAACGACAGGTCAACACATGCTTTTTCAGGGAATGATTTTTGGCAGTTGGTTGTAACACTGTTAGGTCAGATGGAATCAGAAAATAATTTTTCAACAGGAAACATTAAAAGTAACCACACAGGTAAGGTGCTTCATAGCTGTCAAAAAGTAGCATCTGAATAATGTATATATTTTACAGTGAGGGAAAAGAGATGAAGATTGCAGAAAATGAAAAGTGGATTAAGAATGATTATGTGTCTGCCGCTGAGCGTCGTTCATTGATGCGAGGCGCATCGCTTTTATGGCTGACTAAAATCATTAAGCAATTTAGGCTCAAGCACGATCGTGAAATTGATTTTGTGTTTGAAGGCGACATTTTAGTCGGCCCCTAGGTTGCTCTGTGCAATTTTTTAAAGAGCATTAATAGTAGAGATCAACAAAGCGCGCTGCAGTTCTCGCTCTATGGTGGAAACGCAAGGGAGGGCGAGGGCACTGCGGTTTTAAAAGAATGGGGTGTTTGTGCGATTCAATATAAACACTTTAGAGTTTCTTCTTATGCTCCTTGTCCTAGATGGCGCAGGCTCCTTTGGGAGCCTTTTTTTTATCCATTGACATGTTTGGGCGTTTGCGCTATTTTGCATTGAGTGTCTATTCCAAATTTAAGAGAGCAAGAAATGGGTTTTCCTAGCAAGCCAAAAAAAATCAGCAGCTTATCTTTCGCTGTTCGTACCGTCGCCTCTTATTCATATCGATATTATCGTTAATTACTGCGCTTACTTTATCAATTCAAAACAACAATTTAATACTTAAGGATCTAACGTGGGGAAATACCAATCTAAAACACCTGATGATAAAGGGTTTGTGCATTTTACAGAAGAAGAAAACGAAACGTGGAACATTCTGATGACTCGGCAGTTGAAGATCATTGAAAACCGGGCATGTGATGAATTTATGCATGGTATCGATATATTAAAAATGCCAGTGGATAGAGTTCCCCAGTGTGGTGAGATTAGCAAAGCCTTGCAAGCAGCAACCGGATGGGGCGTTGCACCTGTGCCCGCATTAATTCCAGTCAGTGAATTTTTCACATTGTTGTCGAACAAGCGTTTTCCTGCAGCAACTTTTATACGTGTTCGTGAAGAGTTAGATTATATTCAAGAGCCTGATATTTTTCATGAATATTTTGGCCACTGCCCACTACTTGCAAATCAAGCCTATGCTGATTATGTTGAGTGGTACGGAAAAATGGCATTAACTGCAGATCCAAAGAGTCGCCCACTGTTAGCGCGTTTATTTTGGTTTACGATTGAGTTTGGTTTGATTAAAAACGATGATGAGTTTCGTGTGTATGGCGGCGGGATTTTATCCTCTAAAGAAGAAACAGTTTATTCAGTTGAAAGTGATGTGCCGAAACGTAGACCGCTGACAGTGATGGATGCACTTCGTACGCCTTACCGTTATGATATTATTCAGCCGCTGTACTATTACATTGAAAAATTCGAAGATTTGTATCACTTAATGGATCATGATTTGATATCGTGTGTTGAGGAAGCTGTGAAGGCGGGTGAGTTTGTCCCTGAGTTTGTAACCTGTTAACGAGAAAGGAAAGAGTAATGACTGAATTAGCGAAACAAAAATGCCAGGCCTGTGAGGGCGGTGTTGAGCCATTAACAAAAGACAAAGCTGCAGAGCTCCTTGCGCAAGTCGATGGTTGGACCTTAAGTGAGGATGGTGCTCACATAACGCGTGTCTTCGAATTTAAAGGCTTTTATAAAACGATGGCATTTGTAAATGCCATGGCTTGGATTGCGAATCAAGAGTTGCATCACCCTGATTTTGAGGTGTCATTTAATAAGTGCGTTATTCATTTTACAACGCATGCAATTAATGGGCTTTCTGAAAACGATTTCATTTGCGCTGCGAAGATCGATCAGTTGGTGTAGTTTTTTTTTACGGTTCCTCGCGCCATTCTCGCAGGTTGCATTGTAAAAAAAAGCCCTGATCGATTAGGTTTGTCGTAGCCCGCACAAGAGAACGAAGTGAACGCCTGCGGGGTTTAAATTAACACATGTGTTGAGGCGCTCCGCGCACTTCCTGC
>Ga0209425_10002634_pt1 | contig 19771 bp, 18 predicted proteins | sample COG_05_FD_184749 | JGI IMG/M metagenome (GOLD analysis project Ga0209425, IMG submission 184749) | Pelagic Microbial community sample from North Sea - COGITO 998_met_05 (SPAdes) (version 2) | ecosystem: Environmental > Aquatic > Marine > Neritic zone/Coastal water | place: Helgoland, sampling...
TAATTGCTAACGAAAGTTACGCACTTGCTGCCTAATTAACTTTGTTAATTAAGTAGACGGGGTCCGGGGCACCTGGCAACAGAACGCCCCTTCTCATTTGTTAATTTAGTTTGCAGTATCAACGTAATTTAAAAAATACAACCGAAAGATTTGGCCTGTGTTCGGAATTTTATTTATGGTAAATTGAATGATGAGTCGCAATTTTATAATAATCTCTGTGTTCATGACACTATTACTACTTAGCGCTTGTAATACTGTTACAGGAACTGTTGAGGGAACCACTAGAGGGATTATTAGAGATACCAAAACTATTACGCATTATTCCACATGTATATTTACTAATACTCAATGCGGGGACTTAGACTTAACAAGCAAATAGGAATTACGGTCGCAGAGTGGCTTTATATAAGTCATCAAATATATTTTAGGACGAGTGAAAATTGACTCGGAATTGACTCTGGATTATTTTATAATTTAGCAATTTTAGGATTGCTAATTGCTAAAATATAAGAATTATTGAAACAAAGTTCGGGGCACCTGGCAACAGAATGCTCCTTAAAAAGTTGAAAACTTAATCAGACTTTATATAGAGATAAGAGTTTAAGGAAATAAAATATCTTTAAGTATGGAATTAAAAACAAGTTTTTTTCCGAAATAAACTTCTCCAAATTCACTCTAATGATCAGTATCAGAAAATGTAAGGTTTTTATTAACTATAAAATCTTTTTCAAATTTAAAATCTAAAATATCAATTTTAGATAAATATTTAATATTATTTTGTTTTGAGAGTTCCTTTAATTTTTCATCAACATCTTTTAAATCATAATTTGATCTATCTTTAATAATTTTGTCAAATTGACTCTTAAACCATCTATTTCAGGGCGGTATGTAAGTTTCATTTCCTATGCTTGTTTGTTAAAAAAAATTATAATCAAATAAATTTTGAACTTTTTCATAAAAATTTTCAATTAATTTTCTAAAAATTGAATTAACAAATTAGGATTCAACTTATGACCTAATGAATTTTCATCAATAACTATTTTAAAATTTTTAAGTGAAAAACTTTTTTTAAACAACTCAGCAAATCTTGCTTCAAAATATACATCATTTTTTCCATAAATTTGAACATGTGTCCTTTTAGAAATAAAATTATCATCTAAGGTTGATAAGTAATACAAATCTATATAATTTGAGTTTTTTAGAAACTCAAAATTAATATTTTCTTCATCTTGTCCGCTATTATTTAAATATGATCTATAAACAAGTGGAAGAGTTCCAGAAATAGAATAGCTTTTTTTGATATCTGTAATAATACTAGGTAACACTGTTGCATACCATCCACCTCCTGAAAAACCACTCATAATTACATCATCAGAATAATCTTTAATGCTTAAAATTTTTTTTATTAAGAAATAATTTCCACTTAAAATTAAACTCATTGGTTTTTTTTCAGGATGTTGACTGTCAAAATATGTAAAATACTCATTATGAGAGACAGGATTAGCACCAGGAATTTTAGATGGAAAATCAAATTGATCATGCGTCGTCTGATTAATTCCTACTCCAGTCATATTTAGTGTTAAAAAATCATAGCAATTACCCAACATAGCTGATTTAAGAGTTAAATATTCTACAGACTCTATTGGATTATACCCATGTCCAGAGCTGAAAATATAAAGTTTTTTTTCTGAACAGTTATCGTTTGATTTGTCAAGAATTGCATAATGATAAATTTCATAATATTTTGACTGGTAAATTTCATAATCATTATGATTTTTTAATATTTCGTATTTTTTTAAAAAAGTTTTTTTGTCTCTTAACTTTGATATTTTAACTTGATCTTCATCTAAAATAAAATTCTTAAGTATAATCGATTTTATTTCTCTATATTCTTCATTTTTTTTTAAATTAAAGGTAATGTTGCTATTATAAAAATATTCATAAATTTTATTTTGCAAAACATCATTTTTAATTGATGTTTCTTTTTGATATTTATTAGGGAATAAATAATATTTTATAGTTTGTTTTACTTCACTTGGAAAATAAATTTTAATAAATTTATATTTATCATTATTTATAGTGTTTCCTAAAAATAAGTATGTAGTGATTAAAGCAATTAAAATTAATAGTAACTTTTTTTTTTTCATATTTCATAATAAATTATATAAATTAAGATAATAATGGTATTTAAAATTTAATTAATTCTTCTTGTGCAGCAGCTAATCTCGCTACAGGAACCCTATAAGGCCAATCCTTGCTGAACTCACTTTAACCACTTACAACACCAATCTACTATAATAACTCAAATACGTCTTTTAGAACCCTCCTCGCAACAGAACGCCCCTTATCATTGTTATATTGAAGATAGATTAATTTTTTTTGAGTATTTTTTTTTGGAGAGTTCTTCATTACAGCCTGGCCACAACGTATTACACCTCTCTTTTTATCAAATGTCATTTTGGGTTCGCCATACAATTTCCATCCATTTGATAATGCTTCTGTTACACGATGACAAAATTGTGATGTATCGTCATCTGTAATAAATCTATATCCTTTCACAAGATCTCCTTTTATTTATTCTTCAATTCCGCTTGAGCTGCAGCCAGTCTTGCAACTGGCACTCTATATGGTGAACAGGATACATAATCCAATCCAGCTTTAGAGCAAAAATCAATACTCTTAGGATCTCCACCATGTTCCCCACAAATTCCTAATTTTAAATTCTTATTCTGTTGCTTGCCTCTTTCTACTGCTATTTCAATTAAATCACCCACACCTTCATCAATTGATATAAATGGATCAATTGAAAATATTTTATTATCCAAATAATCATTTAAAAATTTTCCACTATCATCTCTACTAATACCAAATGTTGTTTGGGTTAAATCATTAGTGCCAAAACTAAAAAATTCAGCGTGTTTAGCTATTTCTTTGGCTTTGATTGCTGCTCTTGGTAGTTCAATCATAGTTCCTACCATATAATCTATTTTAACTTTATTTTGTTTTTGCACTTCTTGAGCAATTCTTACTACAAGATCTTTCATTATTTTAATTTCTGCTTCAGTTGAAACTAATGGAATCATTATTTCAGGAAATGCAGCTTTAATTTTCTTATTTTTCAATTCGCACAATGCTTCAAAGATAGCTCTACATTGCATCTCATAAATCTCAGGAAATGAAATTCCAAGTCGGCAACCTCTATGACCTAACATGGGGTTTTGTTCATGCAATTCATCAATTCTAGATTTAACTTCAGAAATTGATAAACCCACCACATCTGCAACTTCTTTTATTTCTTTATCTGTTCTAGGTAAAAACTCATGTAAAGGAGGATCCAACAATCTTACTGTTACTGGTAAACCATTCATAATTTTAAAAATCTCAATAAAATCTTTTTTCTGATGTGGTAATAATTTACCTAAAGCTTTTGCTCTATCCTCAACTGTTTTTGATAATATCATTTCCCTTACAGATAAAATTCTTTCTTCATCAAAAAACATGTGCTCTGTTCTACAAAGACCAATACCTTCAGCACCAAAATCTCTAGCGGTTTTTGTGTCTTTTGGAGTTTCTGAATTAGTTCTCACTTTTAACTTTCTAAAACTATCTGCCCAAGACATTAATTTTGAAAAATCTCCTGAAATTTCTGGTTTAACTGTTGGCACACTTCCTAGAATAATTCTTCCTGTAGATCCATCGATTGTAATTATCTCTCCCTCTTTAACTTCTATTGATGATGTTTTAAAAGTTTTATTATCATAATTAATATCAATTTCACTTGAGCCTGAAACGCAAGGTCTACCCATTCCTCTTGCAACTACTGCAGCATGACTAGTCATACCACCCCTTGCGGTTAAAATACCTTTTGCGGCATGCATACCTTGGATATCTTCTGGAGAAGTTTCTACTCTAACCAATATAGTGTCTTGCATCATATCATTCAATCTTTCAGCCTCTTCAGATGTAAAAACTACTTTTCCACTAGCTGCTCCTGGTGATGCGGGCAATCCATTAGCGATAACATTAATTGAACTTTTTTCATCAAGAGTTGGGTGCAAGAGAGTATCTAATGAATTTGGATCAATTCTTAAAATAGCTTCTTTTTTAGAAATAAGTTTTTCATTAACCATATCAACAGCAATTTTAACTGCTGATTTTGCAGTTCTTTTTCCAGATCGAGTTTGTAACATCCACAGTTTTTTATTTTCAACTGTAAATTCAACATCTTGCATATCTTTATAATGTTTTTCTAATTTCTTTAAAATTTTATAAAGCTCCTTGTAAACACTTGGCATGGACTCCTCCATTGAAGGAGCTTTTACTTTTGCATCTTGTCTTGCTTTTTTAGTTATGTATTGAGGCGTTCTAGTTCCAGCAACCACATCCTCACCTTGTGCATTAATTAAATATTCTCCATAAATTTCATTAGAACCATCTGATGGATTTCTTGTAAACACCACTCCTGTTGCACAATCTTCACCCATATTTCCAAAAACCATGGACTGGACATTAACAGCTGTTCCCCATTCAGAAGGTATTTGATTTAATTTTCTGTAAACTTTAGCTCTATTACTTTCCCAAGATAAAAATACCGCACTAATTGCACCTAATAATTGTTCAAAAACATCTTGAGGAAATTCTTTTTTAGCATTGTTTTTAATAGTTCGTTTAAAATCACTAATTAAGCCATCCCAATCACTTTCATCAAGATCTGTGTCTAAAAGAACACCTTTGGTAAGTTTATAGTTTTCTATTAATTCTTCAAAATGGTAACCTTCAACACCCATAACTACATTGCCATACATTTGAATAAATCTTCGATAACTATCTTTAGCAAATCTTCCATTTGATGTTTTTTTGGCTAAAGCATCTACAGTTTTATCGTTTAAACCAAGGTTTAAAATTGTATCCATCATACCTGGCATTGAAACTCTAGCACCAGATCTAACTGATAAAAGTAGTGGGTTTTTTAAATCTCCAAATTTTTTACTAACGTCTTTCTCAATAACTTTCAGTTCTTTTTTTATTTGATTGATTAAGTTTGCATTAAGTTTTTTTTTATCTTTATAAAAAATTTCACAAACTTTTGTAGAAATAGTAAAACCTGGAGGTACTGGCAGACCCATTCGCCCCATCTCAGAAAGGTTGGCACCCTTTCCACCTAAAAAATTTTTTACATTTTTTATTTTTTTAATTTCTTTAGACTTGAAATTTAAGATTAACTTATTCACTAGTTTGCCTCTATTACTGAAAAATTTACATAATTTTCGAAGGTTTTACATAACATTTGTATTAGTTCCAATCGATTTTTTTTAATACTTTGATCTTCTTCATTAACAATGACATTATCAAAAAATTCAAATACTAATTTTTTTGCACTAGCTAAATTAGCTAATGATTGATCAAAATCCTCATCTTTGTTAATGCTAGAGAAATATTTTCTTAATTCATTAATTTTTTTAAATAAATTCTTCTCAAAATCTGATTTAAAAATACCAGGGTCAGTTGTATTTGATAATTCAAATTTACTATTTTTTTGTTCACTTTCGAGAATGTTAGAAGCTCTTTTGTAGCTAGCAATTATATCTTTACCTAGTGGTTTGTTGATTACTTTATTTAAACTATAAGCTTTTCTAAAAATTATTACTGAATTATCAATATTAAAAACACTGGTACAAGACTCCGCAATATCTTGTCTAATTTTTTTTTCTTTTAAATAAAATTTAAGACGTTCCATTAAAAACTCTTGTAAATCTTTTTGTAAATTCTTGTTTGAAAATTCAAAACCTTGCTCTAGGTATAAATTGATTGAGTAATCTATTAATCCTCTAACTTTAAAGTCTTTTTTATTTTCAACTATAGTTCTTATTACTCCTAGAGCTAATCTTCTAAGTGCATATGGATCTTTTGAACTTGTCGGTTTTTGATTGATTCCAAAAAATCCCACCAAGGTATCTATTTTATCTGAAACTGATAAAGCTATACTGAATGGTTTTTTAGGTAACTGAGATTCTAAACCAATAGGTAAATATTGTTCACTAATTGCTAAAGCAACATCTTTATCAAAACCTTGGGCTTCAGCAAAATAACCCCCCATAACACCTTGAAGTTCAGGAAATTCACCAACTAAATCAGAAAGTAAATCTACTTTAGATATTGATGCAGAAAGTTCTACTTTTTCTTTGCTGATTAATAGCTCATCAGAAATCATACCACCAAGTTTTCTCATTCTTTGAACTTTGTCAAAATAAGAACCCAAACCTTTAAAATAATTCATATTTTTAAGTTTACTTACACTTTTTACCAAATTTTGAGATTTATCTTTTTGCCAAAAAAATTCTGCATCACTTAATCTTGCTTCCACTACTCTTTCATTTCCAATTTTAATTAATCCTTTTAAATCTTTTTTATTGGCCACAACCACAAACTCATTCGTTATTTTGCCTTTAGCGTCATAAGTTGGAAAATATTTTTGATGATATTGCATAGTTATAGTCAAAATTTCTTTAGGAATATTTAAAAATTTTTTATCAAATTCACAAATTAAAAGATTTGGATTATCTGTTAAATTTACAACTTCATCTAATAATTTTTGATTATTTTCAAATACAATTTTCTTTGTAATTGAAATTTTTTGAAGACCATCTTCAATAAATTTTTTTCTTTGATTGTGATCAATAATTATTTTCTGACTCTTAAAGAAATTATTATAAGTTTTAAAATCTAAAAATATTTTTGTTTTATCCTCAAATTCTTTATCTATAAAAGTAATATTTGATGAACTTAAATGATCTAATTTAAAAATAATCTTTTTTTTATCAAAAACTGCTAAAATTGATTTTAAAGGTCTGGCCCATGTTAATTCATGACTTCCCCACTTCATTGATTTTTTCCATTGGATTTTTTTTAAAATTTCAGGAATGGACTCCTCTAAAACTGAATGAGTATTTATCTTTTTTGCAGAAGTTTTATAAAAATAAAATTCACCTTTATCAGTTGTTTTTTTGTAAACTTTATTTTTGTCAATTTTATTTGACCTTAAAAAGCCCTCTAATGCCTCATTGGGCGCTTTAATACTTGGTCCTTTTATTTCCTCAGATTTCAAGGTTATTTCTCTTTGCAGTCCTTCAAACAAAATAATTAATCTATTTGGTGTCGAATATGCTGTGCTATTTTTAAATGTTATTGATCTTTTTTGAAATAAATCCCTAAAATTATCTAATAAATCTAACCTTAAATTTTTTTGTAAAGATGAAGGTATTTCTTCACTAAATAGTTCTAAAAAAAATTCTGACATTTAATTTTGACTATCTAGCCAAATTCCAGCGGCTGCTTTAGTGATGTCTCTAATTTTTGCTATATAGCCTGCTCTTTGAGCTACACTGATTACACCCCTAGCATCCAATATGTTAAACACGTGACTAGCTTTTAAACATTGATCGTAAGCAGGAAGAGATAATTTTTTTTCAACTAGCGCATTAGCTTCATGCTCATACATATCAAAAATCTTAAAAAGATTTTCAGTGTTAGCATGCTCAAAATTATACGCTGAAAACTCTTTTTCTGATTGATGAAAAATCTCTCTATAAGTAACACCCTCATTATTCCAAATTAAATCATAGACATTCTTTTTTTGTTGAGTGAACATACATATTCTCTCAAGTCCATAAGTTAACTCTACGGATATAGGTTTACATTCATATCCAGCCATTTGTTGAAAATAGGTAAACTGGGTAATCTCCATTCCATCACACCAAACTTCCCACCCCAAACCTGCCGCACCCAAAGTAGGACTTTCCCAATCATCCTCAACAAATCTAATATCATGCTCATTATGATTTATTCCTATTACTGATAGACTATTCAAATATAATTTTTTTATATTTTCTGGTGATGGTTTAATAATAACTTGAAATTGATAGTAATGTTGTAGTCTATTTGGATTTTCACCATATCGTCCATCAGTTGGTCTTCTGGATGGCTGCACATAAGCAGCTTTCCATGGTTTTGGTCCCAGTGAACGTAGGGTTGTCGCTGGATGAAAAGTACCTGCACCAACCTCCATATCATAAGGTTGTAAAATTACACAACCATGTTTTCCCCAATACTTTTGTAAATTTAATATTGTTTCTTGGAAAGATAAAGTTTTATTAGAAGTTTTTTTTTCTTTAGAAGCCATATCTCTGCCAAATAGATCTTTCTTCTAAAATGTTGACGATTTGATCTAGATTATTATTTGAAGATGAAAGTTTTTTACTTAACCAACCTTTAGATTTCTCAAATTTTTTGATCACCACATCTTCACCAAATTTATTTTTTAATATTTCGTTAGCATCTCCAATGCCATCAATTAATCCAAGTTCTTTAGCTTTGCTACCTGACCAAAATTCCCCTGAAAATAATTCTACTTCATTTTTATTTAATTTTTCACGTCGGCTTTCTTCAACAACATTAATAAAATCTTTGTGAAGATCTAACTGAATAGTTTTTAATCTGTCTATGTCCTCATTTTTTTCCTCTAAAAAGGGGTCAAGGGTACTCTTGTTCTTTCCGGCAGTATGAACTCTTCTTTCAATACCAATTTTTTTTATAAGCTCAGTAAAACCAAAAGATGAATAGATAACTCCTATAGATCCAATAATTGAACTGGAATTTGCATAAATTTCATCTCCAGCACACGCTATTAAATACCCACCTGAAGCTGCAACATCCTCAGCAAAAACAATGACCTTCTTGTTGTTTTTTTTTGCTTGAGCCCTAATAAATTTATAAATTAAATGAGATTGAACCGGTGAGCCTCCTGGAGAATTAATGGTAATTGCTACACATAAGGCTTTTTTAATAGAAAATGCCTTCTCAATTATCTCTTCTTGTCCGGCAAAATCAATGCCTTGCTTAAATTTTCCTGCATTTCCAATGATCCCATTTAATTTAATATGAGGTATGATTTTTTTCTTTTTAAAAAAAGAGAACATGTTTATTCCTTATAGAATTTTTGATTGTAAATAAAGACTACTTATAATTGAAGAATTAGGTGCGTCAATTGATAAGTAAAATATAAAATGCTTATATACTAATTTAAGACACATGGGATCAGTAATACAGCTAAAAAAACAAATAAATAATTCATACTTTCAACTAAAAAACTCTGTTGAAGATAAACTGGTGCTCGTCGAAGAAAAAATTCAATCTAAACTAAATAGTGATGTTCAATTAGTTCAGGAAATGACTGACTATCATATTAAAACAGGTGGCAAAAGATTAAGAGCTTTATTAACGCTAGGCTCTGCAAAATTATGTGGCTATATAAAAGGACCAAGAGATATCAATTTAGCAGCTTGTGTAGAATTAATACACAGTGCAACACTAATGCATGATGATGTTATTGATAATGGTGTCTTAAGAAGGGGCAAAGATACCACAAATCAAATTTGGGGAAATCACTCTTCAGTTTTAATTGGGGATTATTTATTGAGCAGATGTTTTGAAATGATGGTTGAAGATGGTAATCTTGAAATTTTAAAACTTTTATCCTCAACATCTTCCAAAATAGCTCAAGGTGAAGTCTTACAACTTCAACATCAAGCAGAAGTAGACATGCTTGAAGATACGTATCTAAAAATTATCACCGCAAAAACAGCAGAGCTTTTTTCAGCATCAACTAAGGTAGGTGCAATATTAGCGGAAGTCGATGATAGAAAAAAGGATGCACTTGAATTTTATGGAAGAAATCTTGGACTAACATTTCAAATTGCTGACGATACTCTAGATTATAATTCAGACTTAAAAATGTTTGGTAAAACACTAGGTAAAGATTTTTTTGAAGGAAAAATTACACTACCTGTAATTTTATTATTTCAAAAAATTGAACAATCAGAAAAAATTAGATTAACTAAAATTTTTAAATCTGAGGAAAGATCTAATAATGATCTAGATTATATTTTAAACTTAATGAAAACTAATAAAATAATTAATGAATGTTACAAAAAGGCAGATCATTATATTAATTTAGCATCAAATTCTCTAAGTGCTTTTAATGATACAAAAGAAAAAAAAATATTCCAAGAATTAACCTCATTCAGTTTAGAGAGAAATTTTTAAGGACTCAATAAAGACTTTATCCATTTTCCTTGATTATCTTTTTGATACTTTAATCTTTCATGAATTCTGCCTTCACCATCTAACCAAAACTCAATATTATTAGGAATTAAATTCCATCCTGACCAATGAGATGGTCTTGGAACATTTTCTTTATCTTGAAATTTTTCTTTAAACTTTGAAATAGCTTCAAATAATTCATTTCTATTATTTAAAACAGCGCTTTGTTTAGAGGCCCAGGCTCCTATTCTGCTTTCATAGCCTCTTGAATTATAATACTGATCTGCTTGCTTATCTTCTACAGGCTCAATAACACCATTAATTCTTACTTGTCTTAAAAGTGATTTCCAATGAAAGCACATTGAAGCATTTGGATTTTCTTTAATCTCAATACTTTTTTGACTGTTTAAATTTGTATAAAATACAAATCCTTTTTCGTTAAATTCTTTCATTAAAACCATTCTAACCGATGGAATGTTATTTTTGTCAGATGTTGCTAAAGCAATTGCATTTGGATCATTAATTTCTGATTTTTTTGCTTCCTCATACCATTTGTCAAATAGTGCTATAGGATCATCAAGATCCATAAAACATTTATTAAGCCCAAGTGAGTTTTTTTGATTCATAATTTAAACAAAATAATCTATACAATATAAATAATGTCATTTAATACTTTTGGAAAGTTATTTCGTTTCACCACATGGGGAGAATCTCACGGACCAGCGATAGGGTGTATTGTGGATGGTTGCCCACCGTTAATAAACTTAGATGAGAAAGATATTCAAAAATTTCTAGATAAAAGAAAGCCTGGACAATCAAAATTTACCACTCAAAGAAAAGAAAGTGATAAAGTGCAAATTTTATCAGGTGTATTTGAAGGAAAAACAACTGGAACTCCGATATCTCTTATAATTTACAATGAAGATATGCGTTCTAAAGATTATGGAAATATTAAGAATAAATTTAGACCTGGACATGCTGATTTTACTTATTTTAAAAAGTATGGGATCAGAGACTACCGAGGCGGTGGTCGATCTTCAGCAAGAGAAACAGCTGCAAGAGTTGCTGCAGGTGCAATAGCTAATAAAGTTCTACAAAGTAAATTAGGTAGAAATTTTAGAATTTCAGGTGCTGTAACACAATTGGGTATTTTAGGATGTGATACTAATAAATGGGATGATAAAGTAATTAACAATAATCCATTTTTTTGCCCTGATAAATCAATGTTAAAATTATGGGAAAAATACTTATTAGATATAAGAAAATCAGGATCATCATGTGGAGCCATAATTGAAGTAAGAGCAAAAGGTGTTCCTCCAGGATTAGGTGCACCAATATACTCTAAGTTAGATATGGATATTGCTTCTGCAATGATGAGCATCAATGCTGTAAAAGGAGTAAATATTGGAAGTGGAATGAATTCAGCAAAATTATCTGGTGAGGAAAATTCAGATGAAATATTTCAAAAAAATAAAAAACTAAAATTTAACTCAAATAATGCTGGGGGAATTCTTGGTGGAATTTCTTCAGGACAAGATATAATTGTATCTTTTGCTGTGAAGCCAACATCATCAATTTTAAAATCTAGAAAGACAATTGATAAATTTGGAAAAAATACAACTATATCAGTTAAAGGCAGACATGACCCTTGTGTAGGTATTAGAGCAGTTCCAGTAGGAGAGGCTATGTTAAGCTGTGTACTGCTTGACCACTACTTAATGCATAAAGCACAGTGTCAATAATTTAGTGTTTTTGTTTTTGTAAAATAATATTTGAGTTCAGCAAGTCTAATACTTTTTCTTCAATTGAGTTTGCATCTAACCCAGCACTTTTATACATTTGTTCTGGATTATCTTGATCTATAAAATAATCAGGTAAAAACATGGATCTAAATTTCAGTCCATTATCTAATAAACTTTTTCTTGATAAAAAATCTACAACGTGAGATCCAAAGCCACCAATAGATCCCTCTTCTATTGTAAGTATTGCTTCATGGGTTGTAGCTAATTGCCATATCAAGTTTTCATCTAAAGGTTTAGCAAACCTAGCATCTACAATCGTAACGTTAACCCCCTTTTTTTTTAAATTTTCAGACGCAATCATTGTTTCCTTCAATCTTGCCCCAAAATTTAAAATAGCAAGTTTTTTTCCTTCTTGAATTATATTTCCTTTTCCAATTATAAGCTTTTCAGTTATCGGGGGTAATTCGACACCTATACCTGTTCCCCTTGGGTATCTAAAAGCACAAGGCTTATCATTAATATCAACTGAGGTATTAATCATCTTTACTAATTCAGCTTCATTGCTTGCAGCCATTACAATAAAATTAGGAAGACTAGCAAGATAAGTAATATCAAAGCTGCCGGCATGTGTGGGGCCATCAGCGCCTACTAATCCAGCACGATCAATTGCAAATCTTACTGGTAAACTTTGAATAGCTACATCATGAACAACCTGGTCATAAGCTCTTTGTAAAAATGTTGAATAAATTGCTGCGTAAGGTTTATAATTTTCCGTTGCCAAGCCTGCAGCAAATGTCACTGCGTGCTGTTCTGCTATACCAACATCAAAAGTTCTCTCAGGAAATTCTTTAGCAAAAACATCAATACCAGTGCCATCTGGCATTGCGGCAGTAATTGCTACAATTTTGCTATCTTTTTTTGCATGTTCAACAAGTGTATTTGCAAATACTTTTGTATAAGAAGGTAAACTGCTAGTACTTTTAACTTGTTCACCTGTTTTAACATTAAATTTAGATACACCATGATAATGATCTTTTGCTTCTTCAGCATACGAATAACCTTTTCCTTTTTTAGTTTTTATATGAATTAAGATAGGACCTTGGTGCTTAGAATCTTTTGCATTTTTAAGTATTGGAACTAATGATGATAAATCATGACCATCAATTGGACCTAGATAATAAAACCCTAGTGAACTGAATAGTGTCCCGCCAGTAAAAGCAGATCTTAATAAGTCTTCTGCTTTTCCCGCCTTAGAACTAAATCTTTTTGAAAAAGCTGAAGTAATTAATTTTATTGTCTCTCTTAGACTAAAATAAACTTTACCAGAAAATATTTTTGCCAAATAAGTGCTCATCGCTCCAACTGGTCTTGCAATAGACATGTCATTATCATTGAGAACTACGATCATTTTAGTTTTTGATGCACCTGCATTATTCATAGCCTCATAAGCCATACCTGCACTTATTGCTCCATCACCAATTACAGCAACAACATTATCTTGTTTGTTTGAAAGTTTATTAGCCTCTGCCATACCTAAAGCTGATGAAATTGATGTTGAACTATGAGCAGCTCCAAATGGATCATATTCACTCTCTTGTCTTTTTGTAAATCCTGAAATACCTCCACCTTGTCTTAAAGTTCTAATTTTATCTCTTCTACCGGTTAATATTTTGTGAGGATACGACTGGTGACCCACATCCCAGATCAGTTTATCTTTTGGGGTATTAAATACATAATGTAAGGCTACGGTTAATTCAACAACTCCTAGACTTGCACCTAAATGACCACCTGTTTCTGATACTGCATTGATTGTTTCTTGTCTTAATTCTTCTGCAACGGTAACCAAATCTTCTTCTGATAATTTTTTAAGATCTGCAGGAAAATTAATTTGATCTAGAAATTTATAAATTTTATTCATTTATTTCGATGCAATATATAATCAATAGTTTGATTTAAATTTTTTGATTTAGATCCATATTGTTTTAAACCTTTTTTTAAATTAAGGCTTAGTTGTTCTGCATATTTAACAGCATTATTATAACCCATCAAACTTATTAGCGTAGCTTTTCCTTGTTTTTCGTCTTTCCTTGTTTTTTTTCCTGCTATTTTAGATGAACCTCTATAATCAATCAAATCATCAGCAACTTGGAATAATAACCCTATATTAGATCCAATTTTTTCAAAAGATTTTATTTCTTTTTTATTTTTATTCTTAATAATCAACGGCGCCGTACAACAAAAACTAAAAAGCTTTCCTGTTTTTTTTATTTCCATATCAATTATTTTTTTTTTAGAAACTTTTTTATGTTCAAAACTTAAATCTAAAAATTGGCCTCCAGCAATACCTTTATGACCTGAGCATTCTGATATTTTATTTATCAAATTGTTCTTAATTTTTTCATTGAGATTAATATTTTTGTTGCTTAATATTTCAAACGCTAAAGTAAGCAAAGAGTTGCCCGCTAATACTGCGGTAGACTCTCCAAATTTTATGTGTGTTGCTGGCTTTCCTCGTCTTACAGAGTCATTATCCATACAAGGTAAATCATCATGTATTAAAGAATAGGCATGGATACATTCAACTGCTGCTCCGATTTTTATTAATGTGTTATAATTAACATTAAATATTGATCCTACATCAAATAATATTTTTGATCGGATTTTCTTTCCTCCAGAAAAAAGACCGTAGCTCATTGGCAAAATTAATTCAGTTCTTTTTTGCTTTTTAATAAAACTTTTTAAGAAGCTATTTGTATCATTGGCAATTTTGATTAATCTATTTTGCATTTTTTTTTGAGGTAATTTCAAAAATTTTTTCTTTAGTTTTTTGATTTATAGTTTTGGAATTTTTTTGAAATTTTTTTTCTATTAAAATATTCAAATTCAATAATTTTTGATAATTATCAGTGACACTTTCTAAATCTTTTTCATTTTCAAGTTCTTTAATTAGTTTATCAGCTTCTATTGTTAAATCCTCTAATGAAAGGACATTATAATTATTTGTTAAATTTTTATCTTTCATATATTAATCACTATTAATACATGAAAATTAATCATTCAAATATTAAAAAAGCTAAAAAATTTCTAGATAATGAAGAGTGCGTAGCCGTACCAACTGAAACAGTTTATGGTTTAGCTGCCAATGCTTATTCTGATATAGCTACTAAAAAAATTTTTCAATTAAAAAAAAGACCCAGAAATAACCCATTAATAGTTCACTATAGTAATTTAAATGATCTTAAAAAAGATTGTTTAATTAATAAAGAATTTTTAAAATTATATAAAAAATTTTGTCCAGGCCCATTAACTTTTATATTGCCCCTAAAGAAAAAATCTAAAATATCTAAAAATGTAACTAATAACAAAAAAAATTTAGCAGTAAGGTTTCCAAAACATAAAATTATGAGAGCATTGTTAAAGAAAGTTAATTACCCTCTTGCAGCACCTAGTGCAAATTTATCAACCAGAGTGAGTGCAGTAAACCCTAATGATGTTAAAGATGATTTTGGTGAAAAAATAAAATACATTTTAAATGGTGGCCCATCATCAATTGGTGTTGAATCAACAATTATAGATATAGTAAAAAATCCTAAAATTCTAAGATTAGGTGGTCTTAAAATTTCTGAAATTCAAAAAACTTTAAAGAAAAGAATAAGAATTGAAAATAATCCGAAAAAAATATCAGCACCTGGACAATATAAACTACATTATTCTCCTGGTATTCCAATTAAACTCAATGTTAAAAAAGCAAATAATAACCAAGCATTTTTGTTAATTAAAAAACAAAAAGATGATCAGCCTAATTATTATTATCTAACAAAAACTAGGAACTTAAATGAAGCAGCTAGAAACCTGTATTCCACACTAAGACAAATTAAAAAAGATAAATTTAAATATATTGTTGTGCAAAAAATTCCGAGTATTGGACTAGGAAAAACTATTAATGATAGATTATTAAGAGCTTCAAAATTTTAAAATGTCAAATTCCATAGAAGTTATTAATCTTACAAAAAAATATAATTTAAAAACTGCTGTTAATAATTTAAATTTTAAAATTAGTGAAAACCAAATGATTGGTTTACTGGGCCCAAATGGTTGTGGCAAAACTACTACGATAGGAATGATCCTTGGACTACTTAAGCCAAGTAGTGGCAAAGTATTAATTAATGGATTAGATATTGAAAATAATAAGATTTCTGTTCTAAATAAAATGAATTTTATTTCCCCCTATATTGAGTTACCAAAAAAACTTAAGGTAAGGCAAAATTTGACTGTTTATGGAAAATTATACAATATTGATAATTTAGCAGATAGAATAAATTTTCTTGCAAGCAAGTTAAGGCTGGAAGATCTTTTGGATAAAGTTACTGGAGAACTTTCATCTGGACAAAAAAATAGAGTAAGTTTAGCAAAAGCATTAATAAATGATCCTACAGTTCTTTTGCTTGATGAGCCAACAGCTTCACTAGATCCTGAAACTGGAGATTTTATTAGAACTTTTTTAGAAGATTATAAAAACGAAAAAAATATTTCCATCTTACTTGCTTCTCATAATATGAATGAAGTAAAACGATTATGTGACTCAGTTTTAATGATGAAAGATGGTGAAATTATTGATCAAGGTACACCTGATGAATTAATTCAAAAACATGGAAGACAAAACTTAGAGGAAGTATTTTTAAAACTTATAAGAAATTAAAATGAACTTAACAAGAATATATGGTCTATTTCTTAGACATTTTTATTTAATTACCCAATCATTTCCTAGAATATTAGATTTAATATATTGGCCTTCAATTCAAATAACATTATGGGGTTTTATTTCAAATTTTTTTGCAACATACAGTAACTACTATAGTGGTGCAGTGGGTGTTATTTTATCATGCGCTATTCTTTATGACTTTTTGTTTAGAACAAGCATTGGGTTTAATATGCTATTCTTAGAAGAAATTTGGAGTAGAAATTTTACAAATTTATTCATATCGCCAATTAAGATTAGTGAAATAATTGTTTCACTTGTTTTTACGGCCTTAATAAGAGCTTTGATTGGGCTAGTGCCTGCAATACTTTTAACTTCACCAATTTTTGGAATTTCCTTGCTTGATCTAGGAATGCCTCTTGCTTATCTTTTTTTAAGTTTATATATTTTTGGAATAACACTTGGATTGTTCGTTTCAGCTGGTCTATTAAGATTTGGACCGTCCTTTGAAAATATTGCTTGGTCTACTATGTTTTTGTTAGCACCTTTTGGATGCATCTATTATCCTGTAGAAACTTTGCCAGAAATTTTTCAATTAATTGCTTATACGCTACCTCTTGTATATATCTTTGAGGAAACAAGAAATATTTTAGTAAATCAAATTGTTGATTATGAAAATATTTTGCAGGCATTCTATTTAAATATTTTTTATCTAGTAGTTGCTATTTATGTATTTTATTATTCCTTTAATAAAGCAAGAGATAAAGGCACCTTAATTAATATTGGAGAATAGAGTGGTGCGCCTGCTAGGAGTCGAACCCAGAACCTCCTGATCCGAAGTCAGGCGCTCTATCCAATTGAGCTACAAGCGCATATAGTATTAATATAACATAATATGGAAAAAAAAATTAATTTAATAGCTTCAACTGAAGAAATAAGCTTAAGATTAGATGTTTTTATTAACAAACATCAAAAAGATATCAGCAGAACAAGAATTAAAAACTTAATCTTAGATAAAAAAGTTAAACTTAATAATTCAATTATTCTCGATCCCTCAAAAAAAGTTTTACCTGGTGATAAAATATATTTAGAAATACCAGAGCCAAAAACAGCGTCATTAAAGCCTTATGATTATAAACTAGATATTATTTTTGAAGATGAAGATCTTATAGTTCTAAATAAGCCAGCTGGTATTGTAATGCATCCAGGTGCAGGTAATTATGATAATACAATTGTTAATGCATTAGTGAATTATGATAAAGATTCCTTATCCAATATTGGGGATGAATTAAGACCAGGTATTGTACATAGAATAGATAAAGACACATCAGGATTAGTTGTGATTGCTAAAAATAATTTTACTCACGAACATTTATCCAATCAATTTAATGAGCATAGCATAACTAGAATTTATCAATTATTAGTATGGGGAAAATTGCGCCCCTCTAAAGGGAGAATTGAAACATTTATTACAAGAAGTTCAAAAAATAGACAAATGATGGAAGTAAGTAATTCTAAAGGTAAAAAAGCAATTACTAACTATGAAACTATTGAAGTTTTTGAAAATAAAAATACCCCCACCCTAAGTTTAATTGAGTGCAAATTAGAAACTGGAAGAACGCATCAAATTCGTGTTCATATGAATTATTTAGGTCATAGTATTTTAGGTGATAACAAATACAAAAAAAAATATAAAAAAATAAAAAATATTAACTTAGAGTTAGAAAATCTAATAATAAGTCTAGATAGACAGTTTCTACATGCTAAAACTTTAGGATTTACTCATCCAAAAAAAAATCAAGAAATGATATTTTCCTCAATTTTGCCACAAGAACTTAGTATTATTTTAGAAAGTCTTAGAAAAACTACTAAATAAGTGATTGAAATATTAAAATAATTAATTAGATAAACTAATCGATGAATGTAGCTTTAAATAATAACTTACCTGCTCTAAGCAATGAAGGTGGTCTGTCTGCGTATTTAGAACAGATTAAAAAATTTCCAATGCTGGATGCAGAAGAAGAATACATGTTGGCAAAAAATTGGAAAACTACAGGAAATATTAAAGCTGCTGAAAAACTTGTAACAAGTCATTTACGTTTGGTTGCTAAAATTGCAATGGGATACAAGGGTTATGGTCTACCAGTTAATGAAATGATTTCAGAAGGGAATGTTGGGTTAATGCAAGCTGTCAAAAAATTTGAACCTGAAAAAGGTTTTAGATTAGCAACCTATGCCATGTGGTGGATTAAGGCTTCTATTCAAGAATATATCCTAAGATCTTGGAGTTTAGTCAAAATTGGAACAACCACTGCACAAAAAAAATTATTTTTTAATCTAAAAAAAATTAAAAACCAAATAGCTCCTCAATCTGAAGGAGATTTAAGAAATGAACATGTTGAAGAAATAGCAAATAAACTAGATGTTAGTAAAGAGGAAGTAATTTCAATGAATAGAAGACTTTCAGGGAAAGAGTTTTCTTTAAATGCTCAAGTTGGAGAAGATGGTGATGAATGGCAAGATTGGCTAGTTGATAAAGAGTTAGACCATGACCTTAAATTTGCACATCAAGAAGAAATGAAACAAAGAAAAGATTTGTTAAAAAATTCTATACAAGTATTAAATCAAAGAGAAAAAGAAATTTTATTTTCAAGAAGATTAAATGATAACCCAACTACTTTAGAAGATTTAAGTAAAAAATATAAAATCAGCAGAGAAAGAGTTAGACAAATAGAAAATAAAGCATTTGAAAAATTACAAAAACATATGCTTATTCTAGCAAAATCTAAAAATTTGTTGCCTGCAAACTAAACATCAAAAGGATTTTCAATTAATATTGTATCTTTTCTTTCTGGGCTTGTGGATACACTTGATATCTTTGCTCCAATAAAATCTTCTAAAGCAAAAATATAATTCTTAGCATTTTCTGGTAATGCTTCAATATTTTTAATTCCATTTGTAGAACACTTCCATCCTGGAAAAGTTTTATAGATAGGTTTTATCTTTAATTGATCCTCCACTGCAGCTGGAAGATAATCTATTTTTTTTCCATCAAGCTCATATTGAATACACATTTTAATTTCATCTAACTCATCAAGAACATCAAGTTTAGTCAAAGCAATCCCATCAATTCCTGAAATTTTTATTGTTTGTCTAACCAAAACTCCATCAAACCAACCACATCTTCTTTTTCTACTTGTTACAGTTCCAAACTCTTTACCTCTTGTTCCCA
>Ga0209425_10002643_pt1 | contig 19737 bp, 23 predicted proteins | sample COG_05_FD_184749 | JGI IMG/M metagenome (GOLD analysis project Ga0209425, IMG submission 184749) | Pelagic Microbial community sample from North Sea - COGITO 998_met_05 (SPAdes) (version 2) | ecosystem: Environmental > Aquatic > Marine > Neritic zone/Coastal water | place: Helgoland, sampling...
CGCTTAATAATATATTAACTATTTTCATAAATTACTTTGTAAAAATATAATCCCCAAGGTGGTGCATTTGGTCCAGATTTTGTTCTATCCTTAGCTTTAAGAATATTGTTAATTTCTGCTGGATCAATATTTTTTTTAGAAAATTGGACTAAGGTTCCTACGATGTTTCGAACCATATGATGTAAAAATGATTTGGCTGCGATTTCAATAATAATTAGATCATTTTTTTTTATAATTTTTATATAATCAATTTGACGAATTGCGTTTTCTGCCTGACATTCTGAATCTCTAAAGCTGGAAAAATCATGTTTACCAATTAGGTAGTTTGCCGTCTTTTCTACTAAACTTAAATCTAGTGAAAATGGTATGTGATAAAGGCGATTTTTGTCAATTGCTGGCGACGCTCTACGATTTAGAATTTTATACTGATAAATTCTTTGTTTAGCAGAAAAGCGAGCATGAAAATCTTCCAAAACCTCTTCGCAATCCAAAATTGATATGTCGTCAAATTTAAGAAAAAAATTTAAAGCCATTTGAATTTTAAAAGGATCAAAACTTTCTTCTAAATCAAAATGTGCTACCTGACCCAAGGCATGAACCCCAGCATCGGTTCTGCCAGAACCCATTATCTTGATATTTTTTTTGGTAAGATTCTTTAGGGAGGACTCGATTTGATCTTGGACTGTTATTGCATTCTTTTGCTTTTGCCAACCAGAATATATGGTACCATCATATTCTATGATTATCTTGTATCTTGGCATATATTCTTATGACAACTACTTAAACCTTGTCCAGCTACAATTTTCTTCTACCTTATCAAAAACATTGTCAATTAAATTTTCAGAAAAAGTATCTAACTTAGTTGATAATAAGTCCTTTATCAGACCCTTTTTTTTCTCTTTAATTTCAACAAATTCTATTTTTTTTCCAAATTTTTTCCCCATAATTTCTCTCATATTACCAATTTCATCTATTAATCCAATTTTTTTACTTTCGGTTCCCGACCAAAATGCTCCAGTAAATAAGGTGGAATCTGGTTTTTTAAGTTTTTTACCTCTGGCGTCTTTGACAATACCTTTGAAATTGGCAAAAATATCTTTCTGTACCGCTTTAAGAATTTTGATGTTATCAGGATCTTCTGGTGAAAATGGATCCAGAACTGCTTTATTTTTTCCTTCGGTATAAATTCTCCTTTCAACGCCAATTTTTTTGATAGCTTTTTCAAAGCCAAAGCTTGATGAAATAACTCCAATTGAGCCAATTATTGATGAGTCATGAGCGTAGATCTCATCACCTGCACAAAGGATAAAATATCCTCCAGAAGCAGCGACGTCTCTGGCGAAAGTAAAAACAGGAATATTTGTCTCCTTAGAAAGCTCCTTGATTCTTTGAAAAATTAATTCCGACTGCACTGGAGAACCGCCTGGTGAGTTGACATTAATGGCGACTGCTTTAAATTTTTTTTCTTTAAAGGCTTTCTCTAGTAACGGATTAACATTATCAATATTTATACCCTTATCGAGCTTACTAACATTGCCTATTACGCCATTAAGGTTAATTACTGCAATCTTGTTGTTTTTATTTGGTATTATTTTTTTCACCAAATTGCACAAAAATGACATTGGGCATTTTTTTTCCTTTTTTGACATGATTTATTTATTAGGTTATTCGGAAATTTGCTCTACAGACTCAACCTCCGGAATGTAATGTTTTAACATATTTTCAATTCCATTTTTTAAGGTAATAGTTGAGCTGGGACATCCAGAACAAGCTCCTTTGAGGCTTAAAAAGACCACTCCATTTTCAAAAGAGTGAAAGACGATATCTCCGCCATCCATTGCAACTGCCGGCCTTACTTTCATTTCAATTAATTCTTTAATTTGCTTAATTATGTCATCCTCTTCTTCATCCGCAATATCTGAATCTTTTTTGTAAAACACCTCTTGTCCAGAATTAATGAAATCCATTAGGCCGGATATGATGTCAGTTTTGATATTCAGCCACTCAAAACCACTTTTTTTTGTAATTGTTACAAAATCTTTACCTAAAAATATAGATTTTACGCCATTTATTTCAAAGATTTTTTCTGCCAATGGTGATTCTAGCTTAGCATCCTCTAGAGTTTTATATTCTGATATTTTCGTACCCGCAATGTCCATCTCATCAGGTATAAATTTTAGACTTTCTGGGTTTGGAGTATTTTCAATTTGTATAAACATATTTAAAATAATTTTTTGAATTTATTTTCTAATTTTTTTCTTTCTGACTTAAATTTACTTTCTACTGTACCGGTTTTGCCAGTAATTTTTTTTGTAACCTTATCAACTTTTTCAAGTAAATCTTGCTTCACCCCCCTTACCTCTTCTAGGAGTTCGTCTTTAGTTTTGTCGATTTTTGATTCTATTTTGTTTTCAAAATTTTTAATTTTTGACTCAACATGATTCTTTGTATCAACTATGGCTACTGTAGCAATGTAACCAGCAATTGCGATTGATACCATTGAGACCGCTATAATCCCTAAAAATAATGTATGAAGTTTTTTCATAATTGATAAATTTTACTCCTCTATGCTCTAAGTTAGACTATTTCTATCCAACACTCCCCCAATTTTGACTATATTGATATTTTTTGCAAGACCAGAATCATGAATTTCTATTATAGATCCACAAAATGTTGCCTCTTTTTTAGCTGGAACCATTTTGCCAACACGTCTCTTGCTTAAGAAACTTTTGAGTGGGACATCTGTTTGCATGCCAATTATACTATCATAATCACCGCACATTCCTGCGTCTGTTTGATAGGCCGTGCCTTCTGACATAATGTGGTGGTCATTAGTTGGGATGTGGGTATGACTGCCAATGACTGCCGATATTTTGCCATCTAGAAACTTACCCATGGCCATTTTTTCTGAACTGGCTTCGGCATGAAAATCAACAAAAATAGCATCCACATCTACGCCTAATTTGTAATTTTTTAAAATATTATCTATGGATTCAAAAGGGCAATTTAAGTTGTTTTTGATAAATACTTGTCCCAAAAGATGGATGACTAAAACCTTTTTATTGTTAAGGGAGGTAAAAATTCTAGCTCCAGTGCCTGGTGATGATTTAGGAAAGTTGAGAGGACGCAATATCCTCTTTTCCCTCGTGATATAATTTAACATCTCCTTTTTGTCCCAGATATGATCGCCTCCGGTTAAAACGTCAACACCAATTTCAATAAAATCTTTGGAGTTGTTTTCATTAACACCAAAACCGCCAGACGCGTTGTCGACGTTGGCAATTATAAAATCAAGATTATGCTCTTGTTTTAATTTTGGTATATTAATTAGGGCGGATTGTCTACCGCTCCTTCCGACTATGTCGCCACAAAATAGAATTTTCATTATTTTTTACCTAACATACCTCCCAGACTGGATAGATCTTGATTTCCAGTAAACTTTTCAAGATCTGACTTGTTCATTTTGCCAACTTTTTTTACCATTTTTTGCATTTGTTTTAATTTTTTGATTAATCTATTAACATCTTGCATAGTTGACCCCGATCCATTTGCTATTCTTTTTTTACGAGAGGAGCTTAAGGTTTCTGATTTAGACCTCTCTGCGAATGTCATTGAGTAAATTATTGCTTCTTGCATTTTAATTTCTTTTTCTAGGTCGGAATTTTGCATCATTTCCTTAATTTTTCCAGCACCTGGTAAGAACCCAATAATAGACCCTATTCCTCCCATTCTTTTCATATTTTTAATTTGCTTTAACAAATCTTCAAATGTAAAAGTGCCCTTTCTTATCGACTCTTCAGCTTTTTTCATTTCGTCTTCGCTGATTTTTTCACTAGCTTTCTCTACCAACGAAACGATATCTCCCATACCAAGAATTCTAGACGCAATTCTTTCTGGGTCAAAAATCTCTAACTCCTCTACTCCCTCTCCAGATCCAAGAAACTTAATCGGACAATTTGTTACAGCTCTCATGGTAATGGCTACGCCGCCCCTAGAATTGCCATCTATTCTGGTTAAAATAACTCCGTCAATATTAAGTCTATTATTAAAATCATTAGCTACATTGACGCCATCCTGACCCATCATTGAATCAACAACTAAAATTGTTTCATCTGGTTTGGAAATCTTTTTAATATTTTCAAGCTCTGACATCAATTTTTCGTCAATATTAGTTCTTCCCGCACTATCTAATATTAAAATCTCATAAGATTCATCCTTAGCTTTCTTTAGAGCCCTTTTGGTAATTTCGATACTATTTTGATTTTTTATTATTTCTAAGCTATCGGCACCGACTTGTTTAGCAAGAATCTCCAACTGCTCCATAGCCGCCGGTCTCGATGTGTCTAATGAGGCTAAAAGGATTTTATTTTTATTTTTCTTTTTGAGTAAAAAGTTTGCTAATTTGGCTGAGGTAGTGGTTTTACCTGAACCCTGTAAACCTGTCATTAAAATAATGTTTGGCTCTTTATCTGTTAGGTTTATCTCTGAAGATTCTGATCCAAGTAGATCAATTAATAGATCATTAAAAATTTTAACAACCATATCTCCGCTTTTGACATTTTTAACAATATCTTGGCCAATGATTTTTTCTTTAGCTTTATTTATAAATTCTTTAGCTACCGAAAGAGAGACATCAGCTTCTAATAATGATATCCTAACCTCTCTCATCGCTTCGCTTACGTCTCCTTCGGAAATATTTTTTTTGCTGGAAATTTTTTCAAATATTTTTGAAATATTACTGCCTATTGCGTCAAACATGATTATTTACTAATTGCTTTAATTATTAATTCTGGAATTTTAACTGGTCGCTGTCTTTTTGTATCAATGATTGCCAAAACTACCCTAGCCCTGTTAATTAAAATATTGTTACAATGTATTTCTTGATCTATTATAATGGAAGCTTTTTTAATTTCAGCAACTTTAGTTTTAGCGGTAATTATGTCATCTATTTTTGCCGATTTTATAAATTTTATCTCCATAGAGCTGACAACAAAAGCAAGATTTAATTTTGTTTTTAGGTCGCTTTGCAAAACTCCACCCTCTCTAAGAAAATCGGACCGAGCTCTTTCATAAAATTTTAAATAATTTGAGTGATACACTACACCCCCCCAATCTGTATCTTCAGTATAGATTCTAAAATTAATATTCATTGATATTGACATTCTTTAAAGTTTGTGAAAAACTGATTAATTCCAGTCTTAGAGTATTATAAAATTTCCCATCTATAATACTGGATAGATAATAGACATAAATTTGCACATATCTAAAAAAACATCTATGCTAAAAATAAGAAATTTTTCAGTTTTATTATTATTCATCCTTTCTTCCTGTCTTTCAATTAGAAATTTTGAATCTTATCAAAAAGTACCACTTTCAGAGTCTGAATTCTTACCTACAAAGACAGAATTAGAAGGTGAAGTTAAAAAGGTTGTGGTTTTTCCTTTTGATACCGGCGACAATAAGGTGGCAAAGAATGCTAATGTTAATAAGGTTGCCATTACTGCTATAGAAAATATTTTAACTGAAAATAAGTTAATAAAATTAATAGACAGGAATTCTGCTAAAAAATTAGAAAAGGAAATAAGACTTTCTGAGATGAAAAAAAGTGGAATTTATAAGGGGCCGCAAATTGCTGATTACGCGATAATGGGCACGCTTTCCAATGTCGGTTTTACTTCTAAATATAAGGCGGCAATGCCGGGTTACAAGCCTGGCGAGGGTTATTATGTTAGTCCAGCTCATTTTGAGTACAAATCTGATGTAGCTGGCAATATTAAGGTCTATGAACTACCCCTGATGTCGGTGGTTGAAAATATTGCTTTTGAGGGTGGGGCAATTCGAAAAGAGAACGCTAAAAATGAAGGGGTTTCAATCCTTGGTATTGTCGATATTAAGGGTAAGAGAGATGCGGGCATAAAAAGAGATGATAATCTGGTAAGGCAAGCGGCTAAAAAATCTATTAATTATATCTCTCGTAAACTAAAAAATGCTTTTGCCAAAAAAGGCTATGTTCTGGAAAAGCGAGTTTTTAAGAAGAAGGTAATTTTTAAAATCAGCTTAGGACACAAGGACGGGCTAAGAAAGGGTGATAAATTTGATATTATCGGTAAATTTGAGGAGAATAACGACATCACGAGAGAGTCCGAGATTGAATCCAGGATTTTAGCAGGCGGCAAGGTGAGTGACAGGGTAAATGATAGATCTTCTTGGATTTTAATCGATAAGGATGGTTATGATAAAATAAGACTTGGCGATGCGGTAAAAATTAAATATTAATATCGGTTGCATTTACTTTTGAATAAATAATCAAATTATCATGAGTGGGCAGTACCAATTCCCACCTATAATACTGGGTAAGTAATGGCATGATCTAGAATACGTTATAAAGGGGAGTTGGTATAATTTGTAAGAATTTTAAAATTTATTAAATGATTTTTAAAGAAAATTTATTAGAGATCTATCAAGATTATACTCATTTTATAATTGATATTTGGGGAGTTATTCATGATGGTAGTCACGTCTATCCTGGCGTAATTGAAAATCTAAGGAAAGTTAGGGAGTCTGGTAAAAAAATATGCTTCCTATCTAATGCCCCAAGGAGGGCGGCTAAGGTTGAAATGTTATTAAATAAGTTTGGCATAGAGAAGGATTTTTATGACTTTGTATTAACTTCTGGCGAGGCAACATTTTTACACCTAAAGGAAAATCAAGATTTTGGTTGGGAATATTTTTATATGGGCGAAAATAAGGACCTTGATTTACTTGATGGCCTGAATTACAAAATGACCGACATGAAGTTGGCAAAATTTATTGTAAATACCGGTCTTGGCGATGAATTTCCAACTGTAGATTCTAGGATGAATGATTTGGAGGAGGGTTTGAAATATGACTTGCCTATGATTTGCGTTAATCCAGACTTAGTAGTTGTAAAGAAGTCGGGTTTAGAAATACTTTGCGCCGGTATTCTGGCTAAAAAATATCAAGATATGGGTGGTAAGGTGGTTTTTTTTGGCAAACCATATAAGTCAGTTTACGATAGGGTTAAAGATTTGTTCGGCGACATTAATAAGGCAAAAATTTTAGCTATTGGAGATGGTATAGAGACTGACATTGGTGGTGCGAATAAAAATAATATCGACTCAGCCTTGATTGGCGGAGGAATTTTAGGTAAAAGACTTGGTGTAAAATATAGGCAACTACCAGAGAATAAAATCATGAAAGATGTTTGTAAAGAGTATGGTATCATACCTAAATTTATATTAGGCGGTTTATAATGTAACCTTCTGGAATTTAAAATCTCCTTTGATATTACTCTATGTTTTAACTTTGGGATACTCACTTACTTTAAGTAAGTTGTACTTTTTAATTTAAAAGAATAAAAAATCTCTGCGGACATTTTGAATCCACACACTCCAACAATTTTAAAAACGACAGTTAAAAGTTATGAAAATAGAAAAAATATTTTTACCCACCTTACTATTGTGTATTACGGTTTGGTTACTATTTGCCGTAAAGTCGGTTTTGTCGCCATTTATATTTTCCGCAATTATTGCCTACTTATTTAGCCCTATAATTCTAAAATTAGAAAATTTTGGAATTGCTAGATCCGCATCCTCTTTGGTAATTTTGATATTATTTTTTACAATTTTAGTTATTATTTTCACAAGTCTGTTGCCATCTTTGTTTTATGAATTGACCCAATTTTTAAAAAAATTACCTATATATATTGACAATTTATTAGATAAAATATCAATTTTAACTGATTTTGAGCTGAAGGATAATCTAGTTTCTGATGCTGCTCTGTCAAAGATATTGTCATTTTCTAATAATGTATTTGGCAATATTGCCAATTCTACTAATATTGCTATCGACGTTATTGCTTCTTTTGTTATTACGCCGATAATTACCTTTTATTTTTTAAGAGATTGGGAAAGGATTATTTTGTTTGTAAAGGATTGTTTACCAACAAAATATAAAAATAATATAGAGCAGATTATGATAGAAATCGATCAAATTATCTCTAAATATCTTCGTGGTCAATTAATGGTTTGCTTGGTTCTAGGATTTATTTATGCCACATCCTTAAATCATCTAGGATTAAATTATGGTTTTTTAATTGGAGTTGTTACTGGCCTATTATCATTTATTCCTTATGTGGGAATGTTAATTGGGGTCGTCTCTGCATGTACTATTGCCTTATTCCAATGGGGTTTTGTGCCAATGTATTTTGGCCTAATAGCATTAATATTCATTATTGGTCAGGTTGTGGAATCTAACTATTTTACCCCAAAATTAGTTGGTGATCAGGTTGGGATTCATCCAGTTTGGATTATTTTTGGTCTTTTTGCTTTTGGCATATTATTTGGTTTTGCTGGATTGTTAATGGCAATCCCCTTAACCGCCATTTCTAAAATACTTCTATGCCATTGCAGCAAACTATATAGAAAAAAATATATAAAATAAGAGTTCTTGCAATATATGTTATTTTACAGAACCTTAGTAGGATCTTCTCTTGTTGCTACCCGCCTTAAGGAGAGATTCCTATAATAATGCTTGCAAAATATTTTGTTTATTTCATCATGAACGTCTTGTATTTCTTTGCCCAGATAGCTCAGTTGGTAGAGCAAAGGACTGAAAATCCTTGTGTCGGCGGTTCGAATCCGTCTCTGGGCACCACTTATTACACTCATCACACCTTCTTTTTACATAATTTTTGCTAATATTATTTTATAATATTTTGAACTTTATGTGGCCCTAATTTCTATTGAATTTTCTTTCCTTCATGATTTTTGGAAAATAATCTTGTGTTAATTTTGAGTTTTTAGGTGGGGATAGGAGCGATTCCTCATCATATAATTTTAAGTAATCTAGCTTATCATCGATCAAATATTGAAAATAAGCTATTATGCCAAAATCAACCTCTCCTGCTTTTAGTTTTTTTATAAGATCATAAGTCTTTAATTTTAGAAGATAGAATTTAACATTTGGGAATTCTTGATGTATCTTATCAACAATTAAGGGTAAATCGTTGTAATAAGGGCTATTTTATACCTACTTCATTATTGTTAATATTCTCAATTTTCTTTATTTACTGACTACGTGCAGAGTGAGAAATAAAGCATTTCTGTTAAGCTTTTCTAAAGTGCTTTAATTCATTTGCGGCAATTAGACTACTCAAAATCTCTGATGTTTATTATAAGTAATAATATATACTATACTTATAAGTTAATTTCTTTACACTTAGTTCTATGATCAATTTTGATCGTAATTTTATTAACTTATATTAAATAATTAATCATGCTAACTATTGGAGATAAGTTTCCAGCTTTTGACTTAAAAGCTGTTAAATCTGGTAAGTACCCAGAAAGTCCAAATGATGCTTTCATCAATATTGACGATGAAACTAACAAAGGTAAATGGCAGGTAATCTTCTTTTGGCCAAAAGATTTTACTTTTATTTGTCCAACTGAAATTGCTGCATTTGGAAAATTAAATGAAGATTTTATTGATCGTGATACAGTGTTGCTTGGAGCTAGTACTGATAGTGAATTTGTTCATCTAGCTTGGAAAAGGGATAATGAAGAATTATCAGAACTTCCAATTCCAATGCTTGCTGATGTTGGTGGAAAATTATCATATAATCTCGGAATTTTAAATAAAGATGAAGTAGCGGCAAATCGTGCAACCTTCATTATTGATCCAGATGGAATCATTAGATTTGTATCAGTTACAGATCTGAATGTTGGTCGTAATCCTGATGAAGTTTTAAGAGTTTTAGACGCTCTTCAAACTGATGAATTATGCCCATGTAACTGGAAAAAAGGTGAGGACACTATTAATGTTTAGAATTTATAACAACTCGAGCTTGTAAAAGCAGGTAAGACCTAAAAATATTAATCAAACAAAGGAAAATAAAATGACAAAAAATATAGAATTTAAAGATTACGCCAAAGATATAAAATTAAATTTATCCAACATCCTAAAGATTGACCCAGAGTCATCTTTAAAAGAAAATCAAATCTATGGAATAGCTCTCTCTTGTTCTTATACTACTAAAAATTCTGATTTAGTAGAATTTATTTTAGAAAAAGCAGAAGACAAAATTAGTGAAGAAGAAATAAATGCAGCAAAAGCAGCTTCTTCGATTATGGCCATGAATAATATTTATTATCGTTTTGCTCACTTGGTAAGCGATAAAGAATATCTTAAGATGCCCGCAAAGCTTAGAATGAATATTATTGGAAATCCTGGAATTGATAAGGTTGATTTTGAATTATATTCTTTAGCTGTATCAGCTATTAATGGTTGCGGCCTATGTATCGATTCTCACGTGAAGCAACTAGTAAATTCTAAGGTTGATAGATCGACAATTGCCAACACAATTAGAATCTCAAGTGTAATTAATGCTGTGGCGCAAACTTTGTTTATTAACTAAGTTTAAAAGAAAAAATGACTCATAACAGGCGGAGTTTTAAACATCCAGCATTCGAAGATAGGCAAATAATTTATGGCTATTTCTTAAAATGAGTGGGCAGCCCTGAAATTACTGCAAGCGATAATTATGAGCTTTACAATTTAAATGAGAAACTTCCGATCAATGACCTAAACAGTCATTTTTTAGTTAAAGTTTATGGCTATTCCATGAAGGATGCAGGCATTTTACCCAACGACCTATTGTTAGTTAATAGAAAAAAAGAGGCTAGAGATGGTGATATTATTGTGGCGTCAATTAATGATGGTGCAGTAGTGAAGAGGTTGTCAGTTGAAAATGGAATTACTAAACTAATTTCTGATAATGACGATTATGACAATATTGAAGATCAAACTTTGAATATTCATCCATGGGGCGTGGTTACTAAAGTTATTCGGGATTGTTAAATTTATAAAATGACCGATTTAATCCTTCTTTTTGCATCATCATTTATAGCTGCAACAATATTTCCTGCAGGCTCTGAGGTTGTTTTGGCAACTTTAAATATTACTGGTGATCATGACAAATTCTTACTGCTAACAATAGCAACAGCAGGGAATGTTCTAGGAGCTTTGGTAAATTGGTTTATTGGCTACTATCTGATCAAATTTAAAGATAAAAAATGGTTTCCGTTAAAAAAGAAACAGCTCAAGAAATATTCTGGCATTTATCAAAAATGGGGAGTTTGGTCATTATTGTTGGCGTGGCTGCCTTTTATTGGTGATCCATTGACAGTGATGGCAGGAATATTTAAAGCTAATATTTGGCTGTTCTTATTATTGGTAACTATTGGCAAGGCCAGTAGGTATTTATTCATCATTTCAATCTTTTAGTAAAGAATGTAAAGCTATCAACTTCACATCAATTTCAGCGCTAACATAGAAATTATAATCGGGAAATTAGGTAAATCTTACCTTCCTAATAGGCAATTATATCTGTACTGGCTCGGCTAAGAAGAATATTGATACCAGAATTGAGTGACGCCATTCAAACTCACTAAGGGCATGTCCCGAATCAAATATCAAAAGTAACCTTTAACTAGATTCTACGATGTTTTCTTGCTTAAAGAAGATGCGTTATGCCGTATATGAGAAGGTGGGTCTTGATATTATTCTTCTTTATTTGAGTATATCGACATTACAAAATTAACAAATAAACTGGCACTAACAGCAACAAGAACCGCCAAAACACCATATAAAAACTCCTTATTTAAAGCCATATTACTTACTTTGGCACTAAAGCCAACCTTATTAACATAAATTGGAATTAACTGAAAGGCGCCCAAATTCCCCTCTTCCATAAGATAAATTTCGACATTATATACGCCTTCAGAAATATTTTTTGGAAATTTTAACATTACTTTAAATAAATTTTCATCCAAAAAATCAATATTGTCGGAATTTACCATATAAAGATCTTGTTCGGTTAAATTTTTAGTAAATTCTATTTTAAACTCCTCTTTTTGTGAGGCATTTTTGTGATCAGGAATATTAAAATCAATATTCTTCTTGGACATCTCTAAGGCTGAAAATAAACGAGAATCACGAAGAGCTCTATGGTCGCCAAAGGTTGTATAATAACTGTAGACATCCTTAAGTTTTAACCTGTCCTCGTTAACCCAGACACCTAAAATTTGTCCCTTCTTACTAACCATGTAGTCTTTTTTTGGCCCACGAACCACAATAAAAATATCTCCAAAAACATCCTTACTACCGAACAGAAGTATCTCCTGACCAATGAAGTTAGTGTCGATTTCAATTTTACTTGATGAAATGCCAGAGATAATTGATTTGGCCGAGATTTCAAGCGACAAGCATGTTAAAAATAATAATATTAATGATCTGTGTAATGTTGTCATAAAATTTGATTTTTATCTCAGAACAAAGCTGCTTCACAACCGCATTTTCAAGTAAGAAGTCTGAATTAGCTGGATTTTTATCTTACAAAGAAATTTTAAACTGAGTATAATAATTTAGTTTTTTTAATGTAGAATTCTGGAAAAATAGACTTTAGATTGTCAAAAGCCAAATCTAAATCAGATTTTTTTACAAAAACACCAAAGCAAGTTGCTCCGCTACCGGATAATTTTGCACTAATAATATTTCTTTGCAATCTTAGATTTTCTAAAATATCGACAATTTTAGGGCAAAATTTTATAGCAACCTGCTCAAGATGATTTTTCCGACATTTTATCATCGAGATCAGATCTAATTTTTGCTCTTTCTGAGTATCCTCTTCTAAAAGTTGATAATTTTGAAAAATCTTACCAGTATCAATTGAAATTTTTGGATTGATAATTAATAAATAAAGATTTTTTTTATCAATGTTTACGCTCCTAATTACTTCTCCGACTCCAGAAACTAAAGCTATCTTCTTGTGTAAGCAAAATGGCACATCAGACCCAATTTCAAGGGCAATTACCCTCAATTCTTCTCTGGAAATTTTTAAATCATACAATTTTATTAAAATTTCAATCAAAGTTGCGGCATTTGCTGATCCGCCACCCAAGCCAGCTGCTATTGGAATGTTTTTTTCTAATTTAATATTAATATTTGGAATAAAATTATATTTTTTGGCGAATAGATTTACTGTCTTAATTAGAATATTATCCTCTTTTTTACCTAAAAATTTTAAATTTTGCTCTCCAATAATTTCTAATTCTAATTTATTAGATTTTTCTACTGAGATTATGTCAAAAATATCAACAAATGCCATCAAACTATCAATTAAATGATAATTTTTAGAATTTTTACCGGTAATTTCTAAAAAAAGATTTATTTTTGCAAATGACCTGGCAATGATAGCGCTCCGCCTTTTTAAGGAAGTTTTTTTCAAAATACTTTTATTCATAAATTATTAAAAAATATCCGTCCTGTGTTAATGGGGTGTAGCAACAATTCCCAAACCTTAGCGACATCTTTGGTTTAAGGTGGACCTTGGTATTATTATATTGCCAAATTTAAACAATCCAAGTAATAAAATCCTTTGAATTATTAAATATACTCCCCTATATTCTCTTATTCAATTTTAATTAATATTTTACTGATGTTTAGAAATGTAGCGATTATTGCCCATGTAGATCATGGCAAAACCACTTTAATTGATGAAATGCTTGGTCAAAGCGGCACTTTCCATGAGAATAAAAAAGTGGAAGAAAGAGTGATGGACAGCAATGATTTAGAAAAAGAAAGGGGGATCACTATTTTAGCTAAATGCACAGCTATTAATTGGAAAAATGATAAAATTAACATCATTGACACCCCGGGTCATGCCGATTTTGGTGGTGAGGTAGAAAGAATCTTAAATATGGCTGACTCTGTAGTCCTATTGGTTGACGCCGCTGAAGGTCCTATGCCACAAACAAAATTTGTCTTATCAAAAGCTCTAAATCTTGGCCTCAAGCCAATGGTTATTATTAATAAAATTGATAGAAGTGATTCCCGTCCAGATGAGGTTTTGGATGAAATTTTTGACCTATTTGTTTCGCTTGACGCTAATGAAGATCAGCTAGATTTTCCCGTCTTATATGCTGCATGTCGTGATGGTTGGTGCGTTAAAGATTTAGAAACCGATGAGAGAAAAGATCTTAATCCACTTTTTGATTTAATTTTAGAGCATGTCAAACCTCCAAAATTTGATGACAAAGCACCGTTTTCCATGCTCGCAACTCTGATTGAGTCAAATCCATTCTTTGGAAGAACTTTAACCGGTAGAATTTATAGTGGCGTCGCTAAAAATGGCATGAATTTCAAAGCTATAGATCTTGATGGAAAAGTGGTCGACCAAGGAAGGATTACTAAATTACAAATTTTTAGAGGTGTTGACCCTGTTGCTGTAGAAGAGGCGAAAGCAGGTGATATTGTAAAAATTTCTGGCCTAGAAAAGGCTTCGGTTTCCGACACTTTATGTGATGGAACTGTTAGTGAACCAATCAAATCAACAAAAATTGACCCACCAACAATGGCAATTTCGATCTTGGTTAATTCCTCACCTCTTGCTGGCATGGAGGGTGAAAAAGTAACGTCTCGAGCAATTCGCGATCGCTTATTCGCAGAAGCCGAGTCTAATGTGGCGGTTACCATCAAAGAAGGTTCTTCAAATGACGGTTTTGAGGTTGGTGGTAGAGGAGAGTTGCAATTGGGCGTCCTAATTGAAAATATGAGAAGAGAGGGTTTCGAATTATCTGTATCAAGACCGAGAGTTTTGTTTAGGGAGGATGAAAACGGCAAAAAACAAGAGCCGATTGAAGAATTGGTGGTTGATGTTGATGAGGAATTTAGTGGTTCAGTAGTTGAAAAAATTGCATCTAGAAAGGGTGAGATGACAGATATGAGGCCATCTGGAGGGGGTAAAACTAGAATCACCTTCAAAGTTCCCTCTCGTGGATTAATCGGTTATCAAGGAGAATTCTTAACTGATACCAGGGGAACTGGAATCATGAATCGTATTTTTGATTCTTACCAGCCTTACAAGGGGCCTCTTTCCTTTAAAAGAAACGGTTCATTAATTTCTAATGATTCTGGCAATGCCACCGGTTATTCCATATTTAACTTACAAGATCGTGGCATAATGTTTATTGGCGCTGGAGACAAGGTTTATGCTGGCATGATAATTGGTCAAAATGCCAAAAGCAATGATTTAGAGGTAAATATTATTAAAGGTAAGCAATTAACCAATGTTAGAGCTAGTGGCACTGATGAGGCAATTAGGCTAACGCCACCTAAAAAACTTACCTTAGAAGATATGATTACCTACATCAATGATGATGAGTTGGTTGAGGTAACTCCAAAATCTCTGAGACTTAGGAAGTTATATCTCACTACTAACGAAAGAAAAAGAATGGGCAAAAAATAGAGTTTCAACTCTATTCCCATTTTTTACTCAAAACTATAAAATATTAAGAATATTTCTTGATTATTGGTAATATGTTCTTTTTTAGTTCTGGATCTTTCATGGCAAAAGCAAGGTTTGCCTCAATATAACCCACAACATTCCCGCAATCAAACCTTTCTCCTTGATATTCCTTGTAATAAAATGGCAATTCTTTAGAAACTTCCTTCATAGCGTCGGTTAGTTGAATTTCATTACCTGCGCCAATTTTCTTTTTTTCTAAGTAATTAAAAATTTCTGGCTGCAAAATATAACGACCGCTAATTGCAAGATTTGATGGTGCCTTATCGATCTCTGGCTTCTCAATCATATCAATAACTTTATCATCCTGATAAGAAATAATGCCATATTTATCAGTGCTAGACTTTAAAACCTTAGCAACCGAAATAACATTACATCTCTCTTTCTTTTTTTGATATAAATCAATCATGTCTTTTAAAAAATTACCCGGACTTTTTTCATAAATCATTTCGTCAGCTAAAATTACTACGAAAGGCTCATTCTTAACAAAGTTTCTAGCACACCAAATAGAATGACCAAGTCCAAGAGGGCTACCTTGTCGAATAAAAGAAATTTTACCAGGCTCAGATGGTAGCCACCCAGATACAGACTCTAGTTCGTGACCCTTACTCTTTTGATCAAGAGTATCTTCCAATTCATACGATTTATCAAAGTGATTATTAATAATATTTTTATTGCGACCAGTGATAAAAATAAACCTCTCAATTCCTGCCGCCTTCGCCTCCTCAAAAGCATATTGAATTATTGGCTTATTGGCAACGGGCATCATTTCTTTAGGCATAGATTTTGTTGCTGGCAAGAATCTGGTGCCAAAACCCCCTACTGGAAAAATTGCAGTTTTAATCATAATTAATTTTATTTTTTATATAATATGATAACTCTTAGCGTTAAATAACTGATAATGCCACCATTCATTACGATAAAAATCCCACCCAGAAGATAGCATAATAGACAGCAATATTGATCGATTCTTTTGCTCTAAAATCGAAACATCTCTTGATCCATGGTGGGCCTTGTTACTAAAATCATCAAATTCAGTGCCCATACTTAGTTCATTACCATCACTATTAACCAAAGTTAAATCAACGGCAACTCCACGACAATGAGGAATGGATCCGGTTTTTGGGTTTGAAACATAGTCTCCAGGAAACTTATCATAAAGATATTGTTGGTATTTTATCGGTCTATAAGCATCAAAAATTTTTAATTTATAACCTTTTTCTTTCGCTAATTTTATCGATTCACGCAATTTGTTTGCAGCCTCTATGTGCAAAAAATTATAGCCCTTATCATAAATTAAATCATTCATGATATTATTTTGGGTAAAATATTTTAAATCCAATATTACACCAAACTCCTCCTCCGTAATTTTAATCAAATCTTTCATAAGAGATTTAGTTTATTAATTATGATATAACCAACCTCTAGATTAACCTCTTTTACTATGTCATTATTAAATGGCAAAATGTTCAGTTGCTTGCTATAATTGTCATCAGTAAAATTAACTTCAAATAAATCTCCGGCACCAAAATTCATAACATTTGCAATGGCGCCTATTTCTTTGTCAGAAACGTCCCTAACTTTCAGACCAGTCAGGTCATGATAATAAAATTGATCATCTGATAAGTTTTTTAACTCCTCTTTACTAATAAAAAGATCAAGATTTCTAATTTCTTCAGCCTGATTGCGAGTACTAATGTTATTAATTTTTGCTATATAAATATTTTGTTTTATATTTCTAATTAATTTTAATTTATAATTCTTTCCAACTTTTGTAAAAATTGAGTTATATTTTTCCAAATCGTAAGAATCTTCCAAATAACTAACTAACTTGACCTCGCCCCTTATGCCATGAGGAGATGTAATTTTGGCAACTAAAATATGCATAATTTATTAATATATCTAATTTATGATGAAAAAAATATTTCTATTTACAATCATTATAGTCACCTTTTCTTGCAACTACTTTAATCCAAGCAACCAAAGTCAAACCTATATTAGAATCGTTGATTCTAATGGTAAACCAAAAAAAGTTAAAACCTTCCCCCCAGAGCTAAATATCGGATATTTAGCGGCACAAAAACAAGAAAAACTCTATCCACATCGGGACAGAATCGAACAGCAAGTACAAAAAAAAGAATATCAAGATCCAGACCCAACAAACAACCTAATAAGTCAAAATCAAAATTACCAAAACACAATCCCGTCAAAGCAAAATAGTAACTATAGCGCGATCCCTGAAAAACAACGTGACAATAAAACGCCAGCACCAATAACTTATAAGCTAAGTGGTCAGGGTCTGGAGCAAAAAAGCTTAAAAAACAACAACAAGCCAACAGTAAAAAAAACCTCTAAAACACGAGTTAGTAAAGGAGATTTGTTAATTCAAATAGCTTCATTTAGCAACAGAAGTAAAGCTCTGCTAGCGCAAAAAAAAGAAAATATTAAAAATAGTAAAATTATCTCTGTTAAGGTTGGTCAAAAAATTTATCATAAATTGGTAGTTGGACCTTTTAAAAATAAAAAAAATAGCAACATAACTCTTAATAAATTAAAAAGATTGGGTTATAAGGACGCATTTTATTATAAATTTAAATAGCAAAGCTTTTGTAATGCAATGGCTATTCTAAGTTTTTTAGAAAAAATAAAAGGTCAATGTTGCAGTTAAATTTAACAATTTTAACCTTAAAGTATTTTGATATATAATGCATTATAAGTGGGAATTGGTATTAGACCAAAACTAACCCTAATATGAATAGAGAATCAGTAAAAAAAGAGTTTTTAGATAATTATTTTGGGCCATCATCCTATAAAACAAGCTCCATCCCAAGAGACTGCTCACCTAGATCCTATGACAGAATATCTAGTGATAATAAAAATTTTATTTTAATGGACGCCCCTATCGATACAATAGATATTGAGCCATTCATTATAATCGACTCCATCCTGCGTAATAATAATTTTTCTGCACCAGAAATATATAAGGTAGATAAAAAAAATGGACTCCTGCTGTCGGAGGATTTTGGCAATAATAGTTTTAATCACATATTATCACACCTAAAGGGCAAGAATTTAAACCTAAAAGAAGAGGCAATTTATCAATGCACGACTGATTTATTGATAGAGTTGCATAAAATAAACTTATCTTGCGTCGATTTGCCAGAATATAATAACAAATTACTACTAAAAGAATTGGAAGTATTTGTCGATTATTATCTAAAATTCATTGAGCACAGAAACCTATCAAAAAAAGAAAGACAAGAATTTGAAGAAATATGGTTAGAATTATTTCAAAAACTATCAAATGATAAATTTTTAGTGCTCAGAGATTACCATGCTGACAATCTATTTTTCTTAGAAAAAAGATGTTCTTACAAAAGAATTGGCCTCATTGATTTTCAAGATGCAGTTTTGGGCTCTAGAGCCTACGACCTAGTGTCACTCCTGCAGGATGCCAGAAGGGATGTGTCAAAAAATTTAGAACAAAATATGATTAATCATTATATAAGGAGCGCCAATATAGATTCTGTATCATTTGTGACGGATTACAAAATTTTGTCTCTACAAAGAAACGTTAAAATATTGGGCGTCTTCGCGAAGCAGGGGTTTTTATATAGAAACAAAAGATATCTTGATTTAATGCCAAGAGTATTGCAGTATGTACTAAGAAGTTTAGAAGAGAAAAATTTTAACAATCTTAAATTACTATTAAAATGGTGAGAGATTTTGACGACCCAAATTCACTATATAACAGCAATATACTGAATCAAATAGCCTCTGAATTAAAAAAAGAGAGGCAGGATATAGAAGAGTTGTCCGTCATATTGCACGATCTAAACGAATCTTTCCAAGACTCTTCTAAGTCAGATATATCAAACCCTGTCAAACTAACGTTAAAATTAAAAAAACTAAATTCAAATTATAGAGAAATATTCTTTAATTTAATTAACATAGCCATCAATGATTCAAAAAATGGCTCTTTTATCACCTTAGATTACAGCAAGATCTACTATTTTGCGAACCTAAGACAAGTCAAAGCTCTTAATCTTATATATAAAAATATTCTTAACTCTAGAGATGGTGGTGGAGAATTTACTGAGAAAGAATTTAAAAATTTTATTACGAAATGCTCCAATATAGTAAATGAAATTGTGTCAAAAATTATTATTAGGCCAGACACCCACCTAATAATCAGAAAACCAAAGTAACAGCCAATAATAACCTGAGTATTTACAAAGATCTCTAACCTAGGAGAGCAACATTAAACGGACATTAGGTAATCAATTATCTTTTTTATAAAATTATTTTTAACCTCAAAATCTGTCTTTATCTCCTTCTTCATTACTTGTTTTAAA
>Ga0209425_10002648_pt1 | contig 19717 bp, 21 predicted proteins | sample COG_05_FD_184749 | JGI IMG/M metagenome (GOLD analysis project Ga0209425, IMG submission 184749) | Pelagic Microbial community sample from North Sea - COGITO 998_met_05 (SPAdes) (version 2) | ecosystem: Environmental > Aquatic > Marine > Neritic zone/Coastal water | place: Helgoland, sampling...
ACACTTTTCTTATTTTTTAATTTTGAATTATTTTCTATAAAATTACTTTTCCCTACAAACATGTTATCTCTGAAATTATTATTAAAATCAATAACCTGATAAATACCCAAATGTTTATAAATTTTTATCCATTTTAATTTAATGAAATAGTTTATAAAATAATCAAATAGAAAAGATAATAGTGCTTTAAATCCTTTTTTTCTGTGTATTGGCCAAATCCAAAGACCAATTATTTTTTTATTTTCAAAAATTTTATTTTTTAATAGAAAATATAAATTAACAATAAAATATATATTTTCTGTCATTTCAATGAGAACTATTTTTTCTCCATTTTTTTTCTTATAATTTAAAGGATTCATTCTTACAAAATCCTTCTCTTCTTTGTTTGGAAAAATTTTTTTAAATCGTTGAAATTTTCTTAGTAATATTGACATTTATTCTATAGCTGTACAACTTTTGTCTGTACTTTTTTATTTATAACTTTTATTTTGTTTCTACAGTCAAAAATTATTTTTGAATTATTTAAAATTAAGGAATAATTTACATTATCATGATCTGTGACAATTAAAGTCACATCATATTTTTTTATGTTTTTTCCAGTTAAACTAATTGATTTTAGATTAGAAAAATTTTTAAATTTTCCTTTTTTATCAATTTTTTTAATTAATGGATCATGATATGCAATTTTTGAAACTTTTTTTTTTAGTATATTCATTATTTCATATGCCGGGCTCTCTCTATCATCATCTATATTTTTTTTATAAGCGATACCTATAATCAAAATTTTAGTATTCTTTATTCTTGTATTATTTTTTTTTAAAACTTTTTCAATGTTTGAGACTATCCACTTTGGCATAATGGTGTTTATTATCCCTGCTTCTTTGATGAATCTTGGGTTGTATCCAAGTTTTTTGGCTTTCCATGACATATAAAATGGATCAATTGGTATGCAATGGCCTCCCATACCAGGACCTGGATCAAAAGGTCTATATCCAAAAGGTTTTGTACCTGCTGCTTTAACTGCTTCATGGATATTGATATTCATTTTTTTTGAAATAATTTTCATTTCATTAACAAGTCCAATATTTACTGAACGATAAATATTTTCTAAAAGTTTTGTAAATTCTGCTGTTCTAGTCGAGCTAACTGGAACTAATGATTTAAAAAAGACTTGGTAAAATAACTTTCCAATTTTTAAACAGTTGGAGGTGTGTCCGCTTATAACTTTAGGTACATTTTTTGTTTTAAAATACTTATTACCTGGGTCTTCCCTCTCTGGTGAGTAACAAATGAAAAAATCTTTGCCTAAACTCATTTTTTTTAATCTTTTTGCTATTAAATCTTCTGTCGTACCAGGATAAGATGTGCTTTCTAATGAAATTAATTGATTTTTTCTTAAGAAAGGTAAGATGCTAACCATAGTCTCTTCTATAAAACTTAAATCAGGTTCATAGTTTTTTTTTAAGGGAGTTGGGACAGTAATTATAATGATATCACATTTTTTAATATTTTTAAATTCTAAAGTAGCTTGGATTTTTTTTTTATATTTATTTAGATCAATATTTTTCATGTAACTAATTCTTTTATTTATTTTATCTATCTTTATTCTATCTTTATCAAAACCAATTACGTCATAACCCTTGCTACAAAAATTTGATGCTAAAGGTAATCCTACGTATCCAAGTCCTATTACTCCAATAATTGCTTTTTTATTTTTTATTTTTTCTTTTAGTTTAAACATTTTTAAATTTCTTTTTTTAGTTCGTCATATTCTTTTATTTTTTTCTTCATAAAGCTTAATGTAAGTTTAATTCTAAAATCGATTCCTTTTGGAGTAAGAACATATAAATAATTAAGTTTGTTTTTATTTTTTTTAAAATTATTAATTTTAATTAGACCTTTTTGTTTCAAGGCCTTTATACAATAATTTAATTTACCCAAACTAAAGCCGAGATCATTTGCTAATTCCCTTTGTGAAGATTTTGGGTTTTTTTGAATTTTTCTTAATACTTCAAATTTATCTTCTTCATTACTAAGCTTGTTCATTTATTGAACATATAATGTTCATTCTTTAAATAGTCAATGTTTATTACATGCTTAAAAAATTCAAAATAATTTTTTTTCCAATATTAAGACTTTTTTCAGGATGAAATTGGAAACCAAATATGTTTTCTTTATTTATTACCGAAGGAAATTTAATCCCATAAAATGTGGATCCAATCATACAATTCTTATCTTTCAAATTAAAATAATAACTATTAACAAAATAAAAGTCTTGAGATGACTCTATTCCCATGAATATTTTATGTGTCTTTTCAATGTTTATTTCATTCCAACCTATATGAGGCAAAGGTAGCAATTTGTTGTCAATTATATCAACGCTTCCTTTAATCCAACCTAACCCTTTATTTCTTCCAAATTCATTTCCTATATCTGCCATTATTTGCATTCCAACACATATTCCAAGAATTGGTTTTTTTTTTTTTAAAACTTCATTTTCTAAAAAACTAATATCAACATTATTTTTTAGTTTTGTAATTGCTTTTTCAAAAGATCCAACTCCAGGTAATATCAAGTGTGTAGATTTTTCTAAAACTTTATTGTCATTTGAAATTTCAAAATCTATTTTTAATTTATCCAATAAATTTGAGACTGAGGCAATATTTCCACTCTTAAAATCTATAATACAAACTTTTTTTTTAAGTTCTGACATTTATACCTTCTTTTTTTAAAATTTTTTTTGCATCATTAGGAGTTATTTTTGAAAAATGAAATATTGATGCTGCGGCTATAGCTTCTATGTCTGTATTTTTAAATACCTCAAGCATATCTTCTACAGTTCCACAACCACCTGAACAAATTAGTGGTGTTTTGATTAAATTTTTAACTTTAATAATTGTATCTAAATCATAACCATTTTGCATACCATCTTGATCAATTGAGCAAATCATAATTTCTCCACATCCTGCGTCCTCAAAAATTTTTGATATTTCGAAAAGGTCATGTTTTGTTTCTTTTGCTCCAGAACAAATAAATATTTTATAGTTTATGCTTTTTTTATAATCTATACTTGCAATTATGCATTGAGAGCCAAATTCTTTAGAGGCAAGCTCTAAAAATTTAGGATTTAAAACTGCAGCTGAATTAATAGATACTTTATCAGCACCAACCCTTAGCAACTTTTCAATTACTTTTAAATTTGTTATACCGCCACCAATTACCAATGGCATAAAACATTCTTTTGAAATATCTGATATTAATGAATAATTGGGTTCTTCTTTTTTTTTTGTAGCCTGAATATCGTGAAATATCAGTTCATCCACCCCTCTAATATTATACATTTTAACTGACTCTATTACACTCGAAACAGGTCTGTCAGATAAAAAATTTTTTCCTTTAACTAATTTATTGTCTTTGTAGAGCAGGGTCGGGATAACTCTTTTTTTTAACATTTACAAATTAATTGTCGTAGTTAATCTTTTTTAAACTAAGGGTGTTGTCTTTTATTAAGTTTCCGTTTTTATCTATTTCAAATATGTTCTTATTAGTAAATTTATCACATATTTTTATAAATTCACTTATTGACATATTTATGTCTTTAAGTATTGCTTCAAGGTCTCTATCTAAATATTTGATAGGAAATTTTCCTTCATATTTTTTTACAAAATTCAAAGCCTCTTCTCTAGAAATTCTTTTTTTTCTAATTTCTGTTGATAGTTGCGCTGAGGCTCGTCCATATCCAAATTTTAAAAAACAGAAATAATCATGAATGCCAGTTTGATAATTATCTAAATTTTCAAAATCATAATATGAACCTTCAACATTTGTATGCCATGACTTAAAGTTAGCTTTCTTTTCTGCAATTTCTCTATTTTTTTTACCATCCCAATTAAAATAATGTCCTAAAAAAATTCCTTTTATTTTTGCTGCATTGAGCAGATCAATTTCTGGATATTGATAAAGGATTAAGTCTTTTTCTTCTATGCCTTCTATAAACAACAAATCACTTACTCGTAATGAGCCCATTCCTCCAAACTCTTGCAGCCAATTATGATCAAGAATATTTTTTTTCGCATCTTCATCTGGCCCCCCGTATTCAGTTTGTGAATTTTCACCCCAAATAATCAATTTTATATTGTGTTGTATTGCAACTCTTAGTGGAAGAGTAAATATTGCTACATGTTCGGGCCATGAAATATCCCCTATTGTCTCAAGACAAAATTTATTAATTTTATTTCTTACTACTGGATTTAGTGTAACCTCAATGTAATCCACTCCAAGATTTTTAATACTTTCTATATTTTCTCGCCCTATTTTAGTTAAAGCATCAGTTGATGCAGTAACACAAAGAGGATTTAAGCCATATTCCATGGCTTTTATAACTTGATAAGTGCTATCTTTTCCTCCTGATACAGGTATCACACAGTCATGAACGGTGGATGAATTCTTATACTCTTTTACTATTTCTATAAAATCATTTTTTCTTTTCTCCCAATCAATACTTTTTTTTTCTGCTGCAGATTTGCACGCATTGCACAAGCCATCTTTATTTATATTAAGATGTGGTTTTGTATTGGGATATAAACATTGTTTACAATAAATTATTCTATTCATTTTTTTTGTAATAAAAACCAGGTCAAATCATCCTGGGGATATTTATCTCTATGATATGCAAAACCATAATCTATTAATTTAACTTTTTTATTATAAATTTTTATGATTTCCCCAGCAAAATCTCTTTTGAACAAAACATTTTTATTTCCCCTGTAGCTTTTTCCTATTGGTTTTTGACTATAGTACTCTGCTATAAGAATGTATCCTTTTGATGAGCACAAATTATAAATATTTTTATAAACACTTCTTAATTTACTAGGATTAATGTGTATTAAAAAACCTTTACTCAAAACTAAATTATATTTTTTCTTTGATTTATAACTTAATACAGATGCATTTATAGCCTCAACATATTTCAGTTTTGATAAGTTTTGATATGCGGATTTATTTATTTCTATACCTGTAATTTTTTTAAATTTAAAAATTTTATTAAGAGCCATCAAATTTAGTCCAATATTTGGACCTAGTTCAATCATAGTCTTAATTTTTTTTTCTTTTATTTTTTTAAAACAATTCTTGAAAAAAAAAATATTATTGGTAACCCATTTAATTATATTTGTATGTCTTCCAACATAATCATTGCCAAAAGAACCTTTCCAAAATTTTTCTTGATGGGTGGCGTTATTTTTGCTCATTTTAAGTGAATTTATTTTTAGTGTATTTAATTGTGATTACAAGCTTGATTTTTTATATTTTAGAATAAAATGTGATTATTATATTGTTTTTCAAACAAATTATGCGTTATAAATGCAATAAATTATAAGTATGAACACCTTACTATGTGGCACTCCTAATCAAGATTTACTGAAACGCATAAAAGAAATTAAAGATATTAAAGTTAGTTTTACAATTCATGACTCAAAAAAATTTCCAAGTGATTTAGATATATTAGATTTAATAAAATTTAATTTTGACACAAACATAAAAATTGAAGCAACTCAAGACGCACAAAAAAATTATGAAAAATTTTATAATGATCATTTTGATACTTTTGTTTATCAATTTGTTAGAAGGGGGCTTAAAATTCTAGATGTTCATGAGCTTAGGAATTACTTTGCTAATTACTATTATGGTTTTTTTAATATAGTAAAAGAAAAAAAAATAGAACTAATGGTTTTTTTCTCGCTTCCTCACTGTGGACCTGATTTAATTTTATATGAAATAGCTAAATTGATGAAAATTAAAAAAATTCTAATGTTCCAATCAATATTTCCAAATAAATATTTTACAATAAAAAATATTGAAGAACTGGGTATGAGACCCAACAAAACATTAAATGAAAAAGATAAATTTACAGATGATGAAATACAATTTTTTCAAAATAAATATGCTCACAAAACCAAAATAGATGGAGAAAAGCTTGAAGAAAAAAGAGGTAAAATTTACTTTAAAAAAAGATATTTTAAAGATTTAATAATAAATTTTTTAATAAAAATAAGGTTTATTTATAGAGAAACAGAAACGGTATTAGACAAAAGATATCTTAACAATATTAAAAAATTAGAAAAAAGTTTAGATGAAATTATTAAAATAAAAAAAAATAAAAAAATAATTTTTTTTCCAATGCATTGGCAACCTGAGCTATCTACTTCAATATTGGGTGGCAATTATGAGGATCAGCTAATTGTATTGGAACGATTAAGCGTTTTTTCTAAAGATAATTGGATAATAGTTGTTAAGGAAAATATCCTTCAAAGATCATACCAAAGAAAAGACTTTTTTTTTAGAAGACTAAAAAATTTAAAAAATGTTTATTTTGTAGATAGTAAAATAAATTCAAAACATATAATTGATAAAGCAGATGTTGTGGCAACAATATCAGGGACCGCTGGGTTTGAAGCTTTACTTAAATCAAAAAAGTGTATGGTTTTTGGTAACTCTTGGTATAAAAGTTGTCATGGAGTGCTTGTTATGAATAGTAGTGTTTCTGATGAAGAAATTAATAATTTTTTAAACGTAAAAATTGATAAGTCAAAGACAATAAACGATTTGAAATCACTCATTTCATCTTGTGACCAAGGTGTTGTTGATTTTGATTTTAAAAATTTAGTCGAAAATTTTGATAATGATAAAAATTGTCATCAAGTAGCAATAAACATCAAAAACTTTATAAATGAAAATTTTAATTGAAAACATTATCAATTTTGTTTTAAGTAGAAGTACTTCTTTTAAATTAATTAAATCATTTTATGCCGTTTGATATCATAATACAGGCAAGATTTAACTCTACAAGACTACCACAAAAAATTTTATATAGATTTTATGATAAAACTTTCCTTGAATTTTTAATTGAAAATTTAAAAACAATAAAAAATGTGAGGCATATAATTATTGCAAGTCCATATGGTGGTTTTAATAAAATTTTTGAAAAAATATCAAAACAAAATAATGTGAAATTTTTTTCATCAAAAAAAATTCATGTAAATGATCTTTTGAGTAGATATTATTATTGTGCTAAGAAATATAAATCAAAAAACATAATTAGAATTACGTCAGACTGTCCATTTATCAATGGAAGAATAGTAGAAAAAATGATTTCTTTTTACAAAAAAAAAAAATTGAATTTTTTAACGAATAATAAGCCTAGAAATATACCTTTAGGTTTTGACTGTGAAGTATTAAGTTATAAGTTATTAGAGCAAACCTTTAAGATAGCCAAAAGTAAATTTGATAAAGAGCATGTGACTCCTTGGATATATAAAAATTATTTTTCAAAAAAAAATAATCTCAAAATATATAAAAAAAATTATTCTAAATTACGATTAACTCTTGATTATTTTCAAGATTTGATTTTTTTTTATAAAAATCACAAAATTTTAAAGGAAATTTCAACAAAATCTAATATAGAATATTTTTTAAAAAAAATTTTAAAAAAAAAATAATTTTATGCAAAAATTGATCACTAACTACAAGATTTTATTAAGAATTATGCTTACTTTACCCAGTAGATTTCTTTTTGGAAACTGCATATCTTTTTACAAAAATCTTATTCCACTTTTACAATTTTATTTTTTTAAAAAAATATTTTTACCTAAAACAGATTTGGAAAAAAAAGGTATAAAATATATTAAGTATAATCTTACACGAAACATAATTCTTGATACAAAGAAACACTTTGATATTTTGATTGAAAACCCAAAAAATATAATTTCAAAAAGTGGTAAACAGAAATTGATTGTAAATCCAATTCAATTAAAAAATTTAAAAAAAATTACTACTCTTTATGACAAAGAATTGCTTGATTACTTTGAGGGTAACTACAAATATATTTCAATAAAGGCTTGGAGAAATTACCCACATGAAAGTTCAAATTCTGATTGGCAGAAATATATATACTCAAATTATTGGCATTTTGATGATTACAGAACAGATATTTTAAAAATTTTTATTATTCTAAATGATAACACAAATAAATACACAGGTAGTACAAAAGCATTAAATATTACAACCTCAAAAAAAATATCAAGAACTTTTAGATATATTGATGCCTCAATATCCAATCAAAAACTTGAACAATATCTTGAAAATAAAAATCTTATCAATTATTGTGACGGAAATTTAGGGGACATATACATCATAAATACATCTAAGTGCATTCATTCTGCAACTATACCAAAAAAAAATTCTGTACGAGATTTAATTCAACTAGAGGTCACTAAATCAAGTACTAATAATGATCCCTTCGAACAGATGTCAAATTTAGGGAACTAGATAATATTCTATAAAATTTCTTCCTTAAATATTTTTTGGTTATAATCTTATCTTTTATTTTGAGGTCTCTAAATAGTTTTTGAGATCTTCTGGGGTTCCTAGTCCATGCATTTTTTCTACTTTTGATATTGCAATTTTTTTTCCATCATTTATTGCTTCATTAAATACTGGGCAAACATAAAACTCATTATTAACTCGTTTATTTTTTTTTATCATTTTATTTGCATAATTGACATAATCACAACCCTTTTTCCAATAATAAACTCCAACAGTAGCATTTTTAGAAATAACTTTTTTTTCAGCAACTTCTGTAACAATTAAGTTTTCATCACATTTTGCGTAAGACCATTTTGGATGAATTGAATTGAACGTCAAAATTCCACCATCAAAATTTTTAGTATAAAAATTGTAAAGCGTCTTTGAGCTATTCCATATAATATATTGATCTGAATTAGCTATAATTAAAGGATTAAAATTATCTATATATTTTTTTGCAAGTAATGTAGTGCATGCCGCTCCCTCAGTAATACCATCAATTTCAATAATCTTACAATTAGGAACCATTGTTTTAAGAGTACTAATTAAATTAAACTGTTTTTGGTGTTCTTTTTGAATTATAAAAATATAATTTGCATCGATATTTAAACTATCAACAACCATCTGGATCATGGTTTTATCTCTAACTTCTATAAGCGGTTTAGGAAAAATGAATCCCGCATCTTTGAATCTACTTCCTAAACCTGCCATAGGTATTAAGATATTCAACTTATTATCTACCCACTTATTTGTTAGATTAAATTTACTATTTTTATCAATTTTTTTTATGAACTTTTTTATAGAGTTAATAGTAACATCTTTTATAGATCGAATAGGCATTAAATGACAATTTGTTTCCTGGGCAGCTTGTCTTCCATAATGGGAGTCCTCTAAAATTACTACTTCTCTTGGCCTTAATTTTAATGACAATAGACAATTTAAATATATTTCAGGATGAGGTTTTGGATTTTTTATTCCTTCATTGGATATTCGGTAGTCTATAAATTTTTTAATTTTTAAATTATTTAAAACTAAATTGAGAGTAGATTTTGTGGCATTTGTAGCAACTGCTATTTTATATTGATTACTTAATTCTTTAATTAAATTATATATATTTTTTTTGAATACAATTTTTTTTTTTAAAAGTTCTTTTGTTTTTTTTTGTTTAAATTTAATAATTTTTTTTTCATCTATAGTATTAATTTTAATTTTTTTTTTTAATATTCCTAATTTAGTGATTGTTGGCAGTCCATCATAAATTTCAACGTGGTCTTTGAAGGAAATTTTTTTTTTTATAATTTTGTTTAGAGCTTGATTTAAGGCTTCAAAATGTATTAGTTTTGTGTCAACTAAAACGCCATCTAAATCAAAAAATATAGCTTTAATCATTCTTATATTTTTCTATAAAATCTGAACATATTCCAGCACAATTTATCTCTTTATAATCTGCTTTTTCTGGAAGAACACATATACTGTTATTTAATAATTTTTTTCCTGGAAATGTCCAAAAATAACCATTTGAAGTCAATGTCAAATCATCATTTTGATGCCAAAAATAAATGCAATCATTTTTTTTTAGTTCTACCATTGCTTCAACATTTTTAGCATGGCACCAAATTTTACTATTTTTGATATATTTGAGATCTACCTTATGAAGTCCTTGATCATGGCCAAGCAAAAAATTACCTCTCTCGAACCATACATCTACTTCAACATTAAATCCATTATCTAATGCATTGTTTATGTATTTTGGATTATTTTCAAACTCCACATTTTTTTTGTTAATGTTTCCTCTGTGACTTATATAAATCATATTTAATTTTTATTATAATAGGATACCATAAGCTAAAGTTTGAATTTAATAAATTTATTAGTTTAAATTTTTTTATTCCTTATATTTTCCATGTCTTTTTGATATTTAGTTACACCTTCTTTCAATCCATCTTTCACAACTTTTCCAGGATTATGCATTATAAAACCTGCATATTTTAAATGAGTTTTACAGGGAGTACCCAATAAATTTAAGAACCAAGCAAAACTTTGTTCTGTTGCAACATAGTCCGGTGAACCTGTTAATTTAAATTTATCATTAGCTTTATAAGTATATTTTAAAGCTTTTTTATAATTTTTATTAACTTTTTCATGTATATATTCACTCGTGGGCCTTCTATCTAAAGTTTCAACAACATCCTCAGGAAATTTTAAAAAAGCAAATTTTGTTGCTCCTGGATCTGATTTAATGATTTGAGTGGGGTTTATTGGCATAAATTCAAGATTGTGAAAATCATTATTGTATGACCATTCTGAAAAATCATAGAAATTTCTAAGAGGTAAAAAAAACTCTCTTCGACCACTAAAATGTAAATCGCTTTGGGCAAATAAATAATCTTCATTATTTTCTTTTGTCATATCTAATAAATTTTCTGAGTTGTAGTAATAAAAATCAGATCTTATTTTAATAAAGTTTTTAAAAAAAAAAGAATTATTTTTTTCATATTTATATACTTCTTCAATAGCGCACTTAAGTTTAAAATATTGATTAAGACTGACATTTGAAATTTTAGAAAGTTGACTTTTATAAGTTGAATTATCAACATTCGTTATAAATATATTTTTATGGTTTATATCATTAATGATTTTACTATCACTCTCATCTGTGACAATAAAAACTTTGTTTTTTTCAGCTATAGAGTAAATCAAATCTTTTGACTTATCCCAACACCTTAATCTCCCTGGAATTAAAACAGCAGTTTCTTCTGAGTTCCTTTCATTATTCACAACTTTATTTTTTGGATGATTTTTTAAAATTTCCTGCCAATTATCTTGATCAAAAAATTGTTTAAGATGCATTGTATCAAAAATAAGGAATCTTGTTTTATTATTATTGCTAAATAAAAGACGTAATAAAAAAAATGTTAGTTTTAATTTAATAAAAATTTTTCTCAGAGTTTTGTTTTCTAATATTTTATCTTTGAATTTCATTTTTTTAATTTAAATTTTTTTTTCATAGTCACTTTAAAATCAATTATAGAACCTTTATTAATACTAAAACCTATTTATTTCTTAACAAATAATATATCATTTTGAACAATATTTTTCATTTCATATCTTTAGATAAACTTTGTAAAACAATTTTTCATTAAATTTGTGGATAAAAAAACATATTTTAAATCTTTACAAATGAATAATATAATATTTATAGTGTTCATTAATTGAACAGTCAATATCATTATTTAAATGAAAATATAGAATGCATAACTAAAAAAAATGGTGTAATTATAAATTATATTTTATAAACTATATCTATAATCATAAATAAAACTAAATTATGAAAAATATTTTTAAAAACAAATCTTTATTAATTACAGGTGGAACTGGATCGTTTGGTTACAAATTTACTGAAATTTTATTGAAAAAATACTATCCAAAAAGAATAGTGATATTTTCTAGAGATGAGTTTAAACAATACGAAATGGCAAAAAAATTTAAAAATGACTCTAGGCTAAGGTTTTTTATAGGAGATGTAAGAGATTTTGATAGGTTAAATTATGCATTGCATAATGTTGACTATGTTGTTCATGCTGCTGCTTTAAAACATGTTAATGCTGCAGAATATAATCCGACAGAGTACATTCTAACAAATATAAAAGGTGCAGAAAATGTTATAAAAGCTTCTATTCAAAATAAAGTAACTAAAGTGATAGCCTTATCTACTGATAAAGCAGTAAACCCAATTAATTTATATGGAGCCACAAAACTTGTAAGTGATAAATTATTTTCTGCTGCAAATAACATTAAGGGAAATCAAAAAATTGCTTTTTCGATTGTAAGATATGGTAACGTTACCAACTCCAGAGGATCGGTAATCCCTTTTTTTAAAGAACAAATAAAACAAAAAAGTAAGAATTTTTTTATTACTGATAAGAAAATGACAAGATTTCTTATTACTTTAGAAGATGCTTCAAATTTTGTTATATCAAGTTTTAATTTAATGCAAGGTGGAGAGATTCTTGTACCAAAAATACGGTCTATTAAAATTACAGACCTAGCTAAAACCATGAACTCAAAAATGGGTCAAAAAATTATTGGAATAAGACCTGGAGAAAAAATAGATGAATTAATGACATCTAGTGATGACAGTCATTTAGTTTTAGAGTTTAAAAATTATTACATTGTTTTACCAACAATTAATTTTAATGAAAAAAAAGTAAATTTTAAAAAAAATATTTACGGAGAGTCGGGAAAAAAAGTCAAACCCAGATTTGAATATTCATCAGGAAAAAGCTTAAAGAAATACAGTAAAAACGAAATTGATAAATTTTTGAATTCTTAATTTTTTTTATAGGTTATTATAAATGGAGATGACACTTTGCCTTTTTTGTCATCAAATACAGAAACACACTCAAGTCCCACAAACAGTTTATCAAACTGATCTTTAGTTTGTATTCTGCTTGAGCCAGTAAGTATTCCAGTAATTTTTTTTGATTCTTCTTTTTCTCTTTCTTTCAAAGAAACTTTTTCTACAGCTACTACAACAGATCCATTTTTTTTTAAAACTCTGGACATTTCATTGCAAGCTTTTTGAGGGTCAGTTGAATAACTTAAAGTCCATCCACAAACAATAGCATCAAAAAAATCTTCCGGATATTCTAAATTATGCATATCACCAGTTTCAACCAATGGAGAATATGAAAATGTATCTAAAGCATAAACTTTTTTAAAGCCAATTGCTCTAGCAATAAAAATTTCATTTTCATATCTTGGACCCAAAATTAATATTTTTTCTTTTTCCAAATTTGGGTCCGATAATAAATTAAAAAAAGGCAATAAAATACGTTCATCTGGCCTATAAATAGGAATACGTCCATCATAAAAAGATTTTTTTGAATATTCAACTCCTATTGTATTTTTTTCAATTTTTTCAAAAAACTTAAAACTTTTTTTTACTAAAAAAAAATAAAGAAATCTTAAATAACAAATTTCCCAAATGAAAAAAAATTTAGAACGAGAAAACATATTAGTTTTAAGAGAAAAATTTTGATTCAAAAGCTTTTTAAAAATTCTAATCATATCTGTTTAAATTTTTTTAATTTTAAAAAAATTAAATATATTATTAATAATTTTCTGTAGATCCTTTTTAGTTAAATTTAAATGTACTGGTAAACTAACGGTGTTTTTATAATATTTCTCTGCATTTATATAGTTTTTTCCTGATTTTTTACAAATCGAAAATTTGTATATTGGAATGTAATGATACTGTAATAAGATATTTCTTTTCTTCATATATTCCAAAAATTGATTTTTAGTTTTTTTGAATTTTTGAAAATCTATGTTTAATAAAATCAAATGATATGATGGCTTGAGGTTTTTGTTATATATTGGAATTTTAATATAAGGGCTTATACCACTTAACTTTTTTTTATAAAAATAATATATGCTCTCTCTTTTTTTTAGAAATTTTGAGATTTTGCTTAATTGGCTAATTCCTAAAGAACAATTTATATCACTTAATCTATAATTAAATCCTAAAAATTTTATATCATAGTCCCAATGTTTTTTTTTTCTTAATATTCCATGTGATCGTATCATTAGTATCTTTTTAGCGTATTCAGAATTATTTGTTGTAACAGCACCGCCTTCACCAGTTGTTATTGATTTTAAAGGATGAAATGAAAATGTAGATATATCTGCATGCATACATCCTCCTACTTTATAAATTTTATTTTTTATTTTATATCTTGAGCCAAATGAGTGACAGGCATCCTCTATAATCTTAAATTTGTATTTTTTTTTAAGTTCAAAAAACTTTTCTATATTTTCGGGGTAACCCCCGAGATGCATTGTAAATAATAAATCAATTTTTTTTAAATTATTTTTTTTAATGCATTTTTTTATTAAATCAGGAGTAATTTGTCCCGTAAAACTGTCAACATCTGCAAAAAATATTCTTAAATTCATTGTTTTGCATAAATTGTAAGCAGAAATGAAGTTTACACATGGCATTATAACAATCGATTTTTCTTTTAGATTTAAAGATAGTAAAGCTAGATGAATTGCAGATGTGCCACTGTTACACGAAATTGCAAATCTTGACTCAACAAATTTTTTTATATTTTGTTCAAATAATTTTACTTTAGGGCCTGTTGTTAATAATTTATTTTTTAAAACATTTAATACGCTTTTCTCGTCTCTGTGATCAATGCTTTGGCCTCCATAATTAATTATTTTCATTCTACTGATACTTTCATTTTTTTTATAATATTTTTAGATACCTTTGAATATTTTTCAATTTTATATGGACTTTTTTTATTAATGATTTTTTTAAAATATTTAGGAGATAAACCATAACCGGGCCTAACGATAGAAATATTTCTAATGGAAAACTTTTCTCCTTTTTTAATGGCTTTTAAAGCATAGATTGATCTTCGGTAGTTTTTGTAGTTATCTTGAGAACTTGAGTGTTTAAACTGAAATTTTCCTAATAACTTTGAAGTTTTTTTTAATTCCTCTGTATAATCTTTTAATTCATTTCCTTTGAGCGAAAACTTATAATCAGCAGCTTTAATATTTTTTAGAGCTATATGTTTTTCAAAAATTTCTGCACCAGATGCTAATGCAGTTTTTGCAACTGAGTTATCAATAGAATGATCTGAAAAACCAACTTTGCATTTATATCTTTTTTTTAAAAACTCAATACTTCTTAAATTGAAGTCTGAATTTTTTGCCGGATAATTTGAGATACAATATAATAATGCTATTTCTTTTGCACCATTTTTATAAGCTGTATCATAAGCTAAATCTATATCTTTGATTGTAGCCATACCAGTAGAAATGATTACTGGTTTTTTTGTTTTCGAAACTTTTTCAATTAACGGTATATGAGTTATTTCAAATGAGGCAATTTTATACATTGGACAATTCAGTTTTTCCAACAATTCAACAGCAGTTTCATCAAAAGGTGTGCTAAAACATTTAATTTTAAGTTTTTTGCAATAATCAAAAAGTTTTTTTTGCCAACCAAATGGTGTTTGGGCTTTTGTATATAGATCCCATAAAGTTTTATTTTTCCACAAACCTTTTTTAATTGTAAATTCTTTTTTTTTTGAATTTAGGGTCATAGTTTGTGGTTCATATGTTTGCAATTTTACATAATCAAAACCACTTTTTTTAGCTAGTTGAATTAACTTTTTGGCATTAGATAGTGATCCGTTATGATTTGCCGAAATTTCTGCTACTAAAGTTGGATATTTGTTTAACATAATATCTTAATTGAATTTTAATTTATTAATAAAGATAAGGTTTTTTTTGTTAAATTCATTTTTAAATTTTTTTTTAATATTAATTAACTTATAGCCATTTTTTAAAAAAAAATACTTTGAAAATTTGTTTTTTTTTAAAACTTCAGCATATATTGATTTTATAGCAAATTTTTTATAACAAATTTTAGTTCCTTTGCTTAAAATCTCAGAACCTATTTTGTTTTTTCTAAATTTCTTACTTAAAACAATTGATACTTTTGCAGAAATTGGACTAATTATATCAAATTTTATATAACCTACTTTTTTGTTGTTTAAAAAACATAATAAAATTTTTGTATTTAATGATTTGTAATTTTTTAAAAACCATTCTTTATGTTCTTTAAAATTAATCTTTTTTTTTGTTATAAAAAAATTATTTTCTACCGCTTCATTAAATAGGTTGTGAATAATCTTAATATCTAAAAGTGTTACTTTTTTTAAAGTTATTTTTTTCAATTTTATATTAATAGTAATTATTTTTACTATAATATATCATTTTAATAACAATTAATTAAGCTAAAACTATTTTGTTTGACAAAATTTAAGATCTATCTAATTTAAAAAAAATATAAAAAAAATGAAAAACAAAAACTATTTAGCGATAATTGATAAAATAGAAAACATTAGAAAAAAAAATAATACAAATTGGATGAATCTTCTAAGACTTTCATTTAAACATAGCCCAAAAGAGTCAGCTAAAATCATGTCACTAATCTATAGAGATGATCAAAGAATTTCAAAATTGGTAAAAAAATTATATAAGTAAATAGTGAAAAAAAAAATTCTTATTGTTGTTGCACATACAGATGATGAAACATTTGGTTTAGGTGGAACTATAGCAAAACATTCCAAAAATAAAGATAAAATATTTGCAATGTCTTTTACCGATGGGGTTTCATCAAGAAACAAAGATAGACTGATTAAAAAAAAAAGACAAATCGCATCACAAAAAGCGGCAAACATTTTAGGTTTCAAATGGATAAAAAACCTAGAAATGCCTGATAATCAATTAGACACAGTTAGTTTACTCTCAATAGTGAAAGAAATTGAAAAAGTTAAAAGAAGCATTAATCCAGACTTAGTTTATACGCACTTTTCATCTGATTTAAATATTGATCATCAAATTATTTCTAGAGCTACATTAACTGCTTTTAGACCAGAAACAAAAGATAAATCTTTTGAATTTAGATTTTTTGAGGTTCCTTCATCAACTGATTTTGGATTCTATAAATTAAAAAAATCTTTTAAACCAAATCTGTATAATTGTATTAATAATTTCTGGAAAAAAAAAGAAAAAGCCATCAAGTGCTATAAGGATGAAATTAAAAAAAAACCACATTCAAGATCACTTTATGGTATTAAAAATTTAGCCAGTTATCGTGGATCAACTGTTGGAAAAAAATACGCTGAAGCATTTGAAATTGTTAGAAAAACAATTGTATGAAATACTTAATTTGTTGTTCAAAAAAATGGTTCTTTTTAAATTGTAAAAATTCTTTTAAAAATAAAAAAAATATTCGCTTTATTTTCAATAAAAAACAATTGAACTTAAAATTTTTAAAAAAATATAATCCTAAGATAATTTTTTTTCCTCATTGGAGCTACTTTATCTCTAGTTCAATTTACTCAAATTATACTTGTGTATTATTTCACTCTTCAAATTTACCTTATGGGCGTGGCGGGTCACCTATACAAAATTTAATTTTAAAAAAAATTAATAAAAGTTACGTTTGTGCAATCAAACCTCAAAAACAAATGGACTCTGGTGATATATATATGAAAAAAAAATTAAATTTACACGGATCATTAAATGACATATTTTTAAGAATTACAAAAATTTTAGAATTTATGATTTTGAAAATAATTAAAAAAATTCCCACGGCAAGAAAACAAAGCGGAAAAATAGTTAAATTTAAAAGAATATCAAGTAAAGACTCTAAGATTAAAAAAAATATTTCCTTAACTAATTTACATGATAAGATTAGAATGCTAGATCATAACGAATATCCACGGGCATTTATTAAATTTGGAAATTTAAAAATACAATTTTCTAATTCTAAGAAAATTAACAATAAATTATCAAGCACCGTCACTATAACTAAAAATTAAATATTTATTATTTTAATTATTTTTTATAATTTTATCTTTTATAATACTTTTCTTTGATACAGTTGAGAAAAAAAATTTTCTATTAATTTCACTTAATTTTTTTCTCGGTCTTAAAAAATTCGTATTTAATAAAGTAAATTTTTCTCCAGCTTTTATATTCTTTTTCGCATAAAGTGACCTACGCATTAAATTAAAGTTTTTATTTTCATCTTTATTAATTATTTTTGAATATTTTCCTTTCATATTATCAATTCTTCTAATTCCTTGCACAATTTTTTTCATTTCCTTTAAGTCTGCTGAAAGTTTATGATCTCTAAATCTTGAATAATTTTTATCTATTGTAAAATGTTTTTCTATTATTTCTGCCCCTATGGCTACTGCAGCTAAACAAGCCTCATATCCTATTGTATGATCTGAATAACCTATTTTTAATTTGGTTTTATCTTTAAGGTATTTAATAGAGTGTAAATTTGCATCACTATCATTTACTGGATATGATGACACACAATGTAGAAGAGATGTGTGTTTTGTAGCTTTGTATCTTTTTATATATTTGACAAGGTCAGAAATTATTCCAAAATTAGATGCGCCTGTAGAAATTATCAACTTTTTTTTACTTTTAATAATTTTTCTTATTAATTCAAAAAAATCATTGTCTCCTGATGCAATTTTTACAATGTCACAATATTTTATTACAAAGTTTGCACTCTCAAGATCTAGCGGCGTAGCTATAAAGAGTAATTTTTTTTTTTTTGCTAGATCTTTAAGTTTTTTAAATTGAATAAAACTTAATTGAAAATTTTTTAACTTTTTGAATCTTTTTTTATCATTTATGCTCACAAAATTCTCTGTTTTAAATATTTGAAATTTTACCGCATCTACTTTTGCTTTTGCTGCTGATAATATTAATTTTTTAGCTACACTAAAATCACCCTCATGATTATTCCCAATTTCTGCAATAATTAAGGTTTTTTTTTTTGAAATTTTCATTAACTCTTAAATTTTGACTGCCAAAAATTTTTATACCATTTTATATATCTCAAATAACCAATCTCAAGTGGAAATTTAGGTCTATAATTTAAAAACTTTGAAGCTTTAGAATTGCTTAAAGTTCCTCTCTTGGGCATAAATTTATCTCTTTTATTAAATTTAATACTTAATTTTGGAAACTCTTTTTTAAGTATATTTATTAACTCTAAAATTTTTCTTCCCTTTCCATAAGTTAAATTAAAAGTTTGATTAATAGCTTCTTTTTTTCTACAGCAAAGTTCAATTCCTTGAAGTAAATCTTCGATATAAGTAAAATCTAGTTTTTCTTTGTCTGATCCATTTATTATTATTGGTTTATTTTGAATTGCATTTTCAATAAAAATTTGACTTACTCTTCTACTTACACATCTTTCTCCATAAAGTGCTGATGGTCTTATAATTGTATATGGCATCTTAAACACATGATTAAAAGCTTTTACTATTCTTTCTGAAGATAATTTAAGATTTCCATAAATACCTATTGGGTTACAATTATAATCTTCTCTTATTTTGGCTTTATTAAAATCTCCATAAGCCATACTTGATGATAGATAAATTATATGCTTTTTATATTGTCTGCAGTAATCAAGTGAATTTTCCAGAGTTCTAAAACTGTTATCAAACGTAGTGTGAGGATCTTTATTTGACTTAAAGGCATGAGAAACTGCAGCTAAGTGTATAAGAATATCTGGATTAATTTTTTTATATAATTTGATGCTAGAATCATGTTGTCTTGCATCATGTAAAAGAAACTTTATTTTTTCTTTTTTAATTAGTTTGGTTCTATTGTTTAATATTGAATTATAAAGTTTTTTATTTTGTATATCTTTTTTATCTTTTGCTTTTAAATTATTGATTGAAAGACTATCTATTAAAGTAACATTATTTCCTTTTTTTTTTAAAAGAAGTGCCAAGTTATG
>Ga0209425_10002653_pt1 | contig 19696 bp, 2 predicted proteins | sample COG_05_FD_184749 | JGI IMG/M metagenome (GOLD analysis project Ga0209425, IMG submission 184749) | Pelagic Microbial community sample from North Sea - COGITO 998_met_05 (SPAdes) (version 2) | ecosystem: Environmental > Aquatic > Marine > Neritic zone/Coastal water | place: Helgoland, sampling...
GCGGGCTCGCGGTAGATTCAACGCCGCACACGATACCACGACCTCGTCGGGATACCGCGCGCTGCGTTTCATCGAACCGCCCGGCGTCGCGCCCGGCCGCGACGGACGCTTTCCGCCGGGCCGGCGACAATGGGAAAAGCCGCTCGGAAGGGAGACGCACCGCGACGACGTTGAAGGCCGGAGCAGCGGACACGCGAGCCGCGGGGGTGGGAACGCGGAGCTGCGCGCCCGCGAAGGAACCGGTCAGGGTGAGCCCCGCCATGCTGGAGAGAAGACCCGCCATGTTTGACTGCTACAGTAGGTCGCTAGCCGCGTCTACCAAGTGCGCGACGGGATGCACGACGTGTTCACTTGGTCTATCCACAGCAAAAAAAGTGCTTTAGAATTTGCAACCAGCCGCGAGTTTCGGTCGGACTTTTTTTGGCAGCCCGATTTGGTATCATGTTCGCACCCGCGTTGACCCCGCGATCGCTTTGAGCTCGGCGCGGTTGAAAGCGCGATTGAAAGCGATGCGGGCGATTTGATCGCGAAGCCGTCCTGCCGCCCGTTGGGTCGAACGCGAAGAAGGTTGTCGGTTCCCGTGAGTTCCATCGAAGACCACCGCGCAGGCACAACGGATCGCGGGGCGCGAGGGAGTAGCCCTTGAGTCCCCGGGTTCGAACACACGCTCGGACGCGCGAGAGAAGGTCTCGCGCGGGAGCCTAGACGTCGAAAAGGCCGGCGGCGGGTGTGTGACCCGCGCGCGCGGCGGCCAAATCGAAGGCGCCCCGTCGGTTCCCTCCTCCAATCTATTTGTTTGGAACAGACTCTGTTTGACGAGGAAGGGACGCGGACGGGACGTGGATAGGCGTATCGGAGGTTAGGAGATAGTGCATCGACGATGGGCGGCGGGGCGGGACGCGGGGAGAAGGGCGACGGCCCGGGCTCCCCGCGCCCGACCCTCAAGAACCCGTCCCATGTCAAGTACAAGGCGTACGCATCGGGCGACGGCCCGATGGGCGCGTCGTCCCGCGCGAACACGCTCGCGCGGAAGACCGCGACGCAGCACCTGAAGGACCTGCACGACCCGCCGGATAACCTGACGCGACCGCGGACTCGGCCGGAGATTGTCGAGTTCCTGAACATGTGCGACTACACCCACCAGGTGGTGTCCAAGGTTGACGTAGACGAACCGCTGTTTCAGCCGTTCCCGCCTAAGATCGAGTACCACAAGTACGAACCCTTCCGCACGTACGAAGCTCTGCTGTGGTTCCGGAACAACGACTACGTCCCACGGCGGATCAAGATTGAGGATCCGAAGAACCGGCACTTCACGGTTCGGCGCATGCGGGGTAAGAAAGGCGAACGGCTCGTGGAGGAGAAGGGCGGACCCGGCGGAAGGCCGGGGGACGGCGTCGGTAAGATCGCGCCCGGCATGGAGGTCGCCTTCAAGGTGGTCTTCGCCCCGAGCGATAAAGGGGACTACGCCGTGGACCTGGTGGTGGCGACGGAGCGGGAGAAGTTCATCGTGCCGGTGCGATGCGCGGGTAATAAGCCCGCGCTGGACTTTCCCGATTCCGTCGATTTCGACCCGACGCCCGTGAAGCAGTGGGGGCACGTGGTCAAGACGGTCCGCAACGTCGGTAGTAAGACGGCGAGGTTCGCGCTGTTCGCACCCGAGCCGTTCACGGTGTCGCCCGCGGAGGGGATCCTGGACGTGGGCGAGTGCGCGCAGGTTCGGCTCGGGTTCCGCCCCGAAGCGTGCGGCGTGTACGAGGGCGAACTAGAGGTTGAGCTCGGCGACGGCCTCGCGCCCATCACCGTGGGGCTGAAGGGTGAAGGGTGCGAGATCCTCGCGGGTTTGGCGCAGGGCGAGGTGGAGATGCTGCCCACGTTCATACACAAGTCATCGCAGCGGACGTTTCGGGTGGTGAACCACTCGGGTGTGCCGGTTCGATTCGAGGTTAAAAAACTCGCGGATTCGTTCCTGGAAGAGGAGGCGCGATCCCGCGTGGTGACCTCGTTCGGCGAGAGTTTGACGCACACGCTGGGCGGGTCGCAGGATGACCTCCGGCGCGCGATGGTCGCCGGCAGGCGGACCATCGGCGAGGACGGCGAGGAGCTCTCGTCCGAGGACGAGGATGAGATTCTCGGAGCCAAAGCCGTGGAATTCGCCACCCGAACCGCGGGCTTGGACCGCGCGTTGCTCGCGGATAACCTCCACTTCGAACACCCGCACTTCACGTGCGTCCCGCTCGCCGGCGAGGTTGTCCCCGGGGGCGAGTGCGAGGTGACGGTCAGGTTCCACCCGCAGTCCAGCGGGCGGCTTTCCGCCGTCGCGTACGTCGACGTGGAGGGCCGGGAAGATCGGCTGCCGCTGACGCTCAAGGGCCACGCCGTGGGACCCATCGCGGTGTTCACGTACGACGCCCTGGAGGTTGGCGACGTGTTCATCGGCGCCGTGCACCAGTACGAGGTTGAGCTCGTCAACCGCGGCGAGGTTGCCGCCGAGTTTAGGCTTATCCCGCCGGCGCCGAACACGCGAGCGGCGATCGACTTTTCCTTCGAGCCCGCCGCGGGTGTCATACCGGTGGGTGAGATCCAGACCGTGGCCGTGACGCTGTGCTCGGATACCCTCGGCGAGTTCGACGAGTCGTTCGAGTGGGAGATCATGGACGGGGAGATTCCCACGCGGCTGGACTTTAAAGGGAAAGTCGTCGGGCCGGCGTTTACGGTTGACACTCAGAGCCTCGATTTCGGCGTGGTGGGTTACGGGTTTCGGTACACGAAAGACTTCACCGTGCACAACGGGTGCGAGATTCCCATGCGGTTCTCGCTACGGGTTCCCGGGGATGACAAAGGCGAGTTCACGTGCGTGCCGTCGGCGGGTACGATCTTACCGTTTGGTAAGCAAAAGGTTGAGCTGGAGCTCGTGAGCGAGACGGAGACCAGGTACACGACCACCCTCGACGTGGACGTCCCGGGCGTGGGTAAGTCCCTGCACAGGATCCCACTCGCGGCGCACAGCAAGGTACCGACCCTCGGACTGCCCACCGGGACCGTAGACTTTGGCCCGTGCTTCATCCGGCACAGGTACACCCGGACGGTGACGATGACGAACGGCTCGAGAATTCCGGCCAAATTTATCGTCGAGCCGCAGGATACCCAGAGCCGCGGTCTGTGCGCGTGGGACTGCGAACCCGCGTCCGGGTCGGTGGACGGGCAAGGACAGGTCGAGCTGACGTTCACCGTCGTCGCCGAGAGACTCGGTCTCATCAACCTCCCAGCGACGATCAAAACGGTGGGGTCGTCCAAGCCGCCTATGCAGCTCATGGTCAAGGCGCACTCAAGGGGACCCACGCTGGGCTTCTCGGAGAAACCGGACGACCCCGACTCCGTCTGGGTTCCCGAGATCAAATGGGGCAAGACGCCCGTGCTGAGGGACGAGTCTAGGGTGATTTACGTGACGAACAAGTCGCTGATCCCCGCGGATATCCGAGCCTTTGTGCAGGACCCGGATAGCGCCTTTTTCGTGGACGCCAGGGAGAAAACCTTGGAGCCCGGCGAGGAGTACGCGCTCACGGTGACTGTTCACATGGACCAGCTCATGGTTCACAAGGATGAGCTCAACGTCATGGTCATCGAGGGCGCGCCGTTCATGATCCCGCTCAGCGCCGAGGGGATCGGGAGCCTGACCACGTGCGCCGACCTCGACGGACCCAGCGCCATCAACTTTGGCCCGCAGCTCAAGGATAGACCGTTCAGCAGGGAAATCGTGGTGACCAACAACGCGCGTAAGCTGCAACAGCTGGTGTGGAGCAACGTCACCGCCGAGGAGAAGATCAAGGAGGCGATCAAGAAACAGGCGGCGGAGGAGGATGCGCGTGAGAGCTACCTGCAGCAGATCGGCGTCAAGAAGAAGGAGAAGAAACCTCTCCCAACCGACGGCGAGCTCGGCATCACCTTCTCGGTGACCCCGCAGCAGATCACCGTGGGGCCCAAGTCCTCGGTGGTGTTCACGCTCTCGGGCTTTTCCGAGTTCGAGGGCGACGTCGGGGAGACTCTGGTGTGTAAAAACACCGCGGGGTCGCACAGGGAGGCGAAGGAGGTGATGACGATTCACGCCTCCGCCTCCGTCGCCATCCCGCTGATGGACTTCTCCAAGGACACCCTCGCGTTCGAGTTCTCGCACGATCCGGATTTCGCCAACGAGGTCCAGGAACAGCCCGTCACGATGCGCAACGTCTCGGCGGTTCCCCTGCGGTTCACCGTGCGTATGAACCCCCCGTTTGACGTCGAGCCCAAACCGGACTGGGAACTGGAACCGAACGAGGCGGCGACGATCAGGGTCACCTTCGACCCGGACTACCGCGGCGACTGCCAGTCCCACGAGGTTCGCGACAAGCTGCTCGTGTGCTACGACGATAACCCGCACGTCGATTCCGTCGACCTCGGCGCGGAGATTTCGTTTCCCAACCTCGACGTGAGCCACTCGTTCATCGACTTTGGCTCGGTGCTCAACGACACCACGAAGCGCGAGTACGTCACCGTGCGAAACACCGGTTCCGTTCCCGCCCGGTTCGAGTGGGTGTTTGAAACCTACGACGACGACGGCGAGGTGGACGAGGACGAACCGTCGGTGGTGGATAAGATGATGCAAGATGGGTTGAACAAGGGGAAGCGGATAAAGCCGCGGCGGTCCAAGGTTTCCACCCCGCTTCGAAACGCAAATCCCGAGCAGGTTTTCGACGTGCTCCCCATCCGCGGCTACCTCCAGCCGGGCGAGGAGGAACGCGTGGAGATATCGTACTTTGCCCAGGCGCACTCCAAGGTTCGCGCGGTCGCCGTCTGCGAGGTGGAAGGCGGTCCCGCGTACGACGTGGAGCTCACCGCCGACGCTCACCTCATCAAGTACGAACTGAACGCCACGTCTATCGATTTCAGCCGGCAAACCTTCGACAAGACGATCAACAAGGAGATCGTGCTGACCAACACCGGGCGCGTTAAGATCCCGTTCAGGGTCAACACCAAGTCGCTGTCCAGGCAGGCGCTGTTGTCGGTGACGCCCAAGGAGGGTGACGTGGAGGGCGGCGACTCGTGTCACATAAACTTTGCCATTCGGCCCGGGATCCCCGAGAAGATCGACGAGGTCGTGACCCTCGAGGTTGCGCACTTCGAGCCCATTCGGATACCGATCACGGGCGAGGGCATCTACGGCTGCGTGGCGATGTCGCTTCCCAGGGCGTTGTCCGACGAGTACGCCGTGTACGTCGAGGAGGCGAGGATACTCTTGCTGACGCGGGGATATCCCAACCCCAACCTGCCGCCGATGTGCCGCGAGGGCGTTCCGGAGCCTGACCCGATGCTCGAGACGTTCGCCTTGGAGGACACCAAGGGCGGGCTGACCCTCGGGAAGGTCACCGGGACCTTCGTCGGGGGTACCATGCGACGGACGGGACCGTCGGCGACTGCGCTGGCGCTGAGCAAGCGTCTGCCCACGCCCACCGGTCGCAGCCTCTTCCTCAGCAAGGCTCCCTTCAACTCGTCCAGGCCGCGCGGGCTCGGAGAAGTCTGGATGAAACCCAAGGGCATTTACAAAGACGAGGAAGAAGATTCCGACTTGGTGCCGATGATGGGCACGATGGCGACCGTCGAGGACGAAGAGATTGACGACGTGAGCCTCCTCGGCGCGACGAAGCGCGGGAAGAAGAAAAAGTACATCCCGACCCGGGCTGAGATTTGGCACGAAGCCGACAGGCTCTGGATGATGGCCGAGCTGCTGGAGCGCGAGAAGGAACGCGAGGAGCGCAGGGCGGCGCGACTGGCGCTCACGGGCTCGGAGCTCGAGCCCGTGCCCCCGCCTGGCTCACCGCCCGGAGGCGCCGTGAACGACGGGGGACTCACCCCGTTTTACCGCCACGTGTCGAGACAAAAGCCGCTCACTCCCGAGTTTTACCCGGAGAAGCCCTCGTTTTCGCAGACTGGCGTGCTGTACCCGCCGCTGGGCACGAGGACCGGCCCGCCGATCCCCGGCGGCCACGGCACGCGCATGGTCACCCCGCGGGCCACGAGCCGCATGACGATGTCACGCGCCACCAGCCGGGGCAAGACGCCGAGGGAAGCGCCCAAGCCGTCGTGCACAGTCGCGCGATACGTCGTGGATTTCGGCGCCGTGGTCAAGGGTGCGGCGCTGTCCAAGCGGTTCACGGTTCAGAACCTGGGCGACGGCGACATGCTGTTCGCGTTCGATAAGAAGGACCTCGAGCGACGGGGGTTCCGGGTGTACCCCGAGTACATGCCCAAGCTGAGCGGTCAGCCGTACTGCCAAACCACCGAGGTTACGCTGACGCTGAACACCGCCATGGAACACGTGGAGGAGGGCGTCATCGACTTCACCGTGCCCCTCAGCGTCACGGGCGGGCCCCAGGCGCTCGTCACCATCAAGGCTGTCGTGCAGGTTCCCGGCTTGACCGCCAACATGGAGACGCTTGACTTTGGCAACGTGCAGGTTGGCCACTGTAAGTGGGCGTACGTGCAGCTTCACAACGACAGAGCCGTGGCGTGCGACTGGTCCGTGAAGAAACCCCCGGCGCGGATCAGGCGCGACGGTGAGCCGGAGAAGCCCCCGGACGTCTTCGTGTTCACGCCGAGCCGAGGGTCGCTGAAGCCCGGCGAGCGCCGGAACGTCAAGGTGCGGTACATGCCCAACGGCGAGATCCCGGCCGGCGGGTTCCACAAGCAAACCTGCGTCGTGGTGGAGCACAACCCGGTGATGACGGTGATCACCACCGTGGGCCAGGCGCACGAGCTCCTGGTGCGATGCGACCCGGGTCCCACGCTGGACTGCGGCGTCGTGATGCCCAAGAGCGAGGAGGACGGGGAGGAGGAGCCGGAGCCGGACCCGCCCGCCGAGGAATCGGGCGAGCCCGAGCTCGACGCCGACGGGAACCCCGTGGAGAAGCCCAAGGTTTTCAAAAAACCCAAAAAGTTCACCGAGCAAACGGTGTGGCTCGTCAACGACTCCGAGGTTGACGTCTGCGTCTACCTCCAGAACGACCCGCAGATGCTGCTGGACGAGGACGTCATCCGCACCGCCACGAAGGAGTCCCAGATGCTCCTACTGCCCCCGCGCGTCGGCGCGTTCGCGGCTGAGGAGGAGTGGGCTAAAATGGTGGAGGCTGACGAGGCGCGAAAGGCTGAGGAAGAGGCTGCCGCCGCCGCCGCCGCCGCCGAGAACGCCGAACCCGAGCTCGACGAGGACGGTAACCCCATCCCGAAACCCGAGGCTGAGGAAGGAGAGCCCGCGGAGGGAGGAGAGCCCGAGGCGTCGGCTGAGGCTCCCGAGGGCGAAGCGGAAGGCGCTGAAGGCGCTGAAGGTGAAGCGGCCGAGCCCAAACACGCCGAGCTCGACCTCTACGTCCCCCCCGACGATTCCACGTGCATACTGGTCACCGGACCGGCGTACTCGCTCGCGTCGGAGACGGCGCTGGAGCTGGCGGCCAAGTACCAGGTTCCCAAGCTCGACGTCGACGAGTGCGTCCGCGCCGCCGCCGAGGCGATAGGGGACTTGGGCCTCCGCGTGCGAAAAGAGCTCGGCCTGCCCAAGCTCCTCGAGGACGACTCCGACGACGAGGACGATGACGGCGAGGACATCGAGGCTCTCGACGCGCCCCCCGTCGAGGATGGCGAGGAGAAACCGACGGAGGGTGAGGAGGCTGAGGCACCGACCGAGGATACGCCGGCTGAGGGCGACGGCAAGGCGGCGGACGAAGCCGCCGCCGAGCCCGAGACGCCCGAGGAGCTCGTCCACGAGGATGGCAAGCTGACCATCAAGACCCTCGCGGACGTCCTCGAGCGTGTCATCTTCACGGACTACGTCGGCGGCTTCGTCGTCGACGGCGTTCACTGCGAGTTTGCCGCGTCACCCCTCGCGGCGGTCAAGGCGCTCACAATCGCGCTGGGCATGGAAAAGTCCAAGCCGAGGCCGCCGGCCAAGCCGGAGGATGCGGGCGACGACTGGGAGGCTCCCGAGCCCGAGGAGGGTGCCTTCGTGCTGCACGGCCGCAAGAAGCTCATGGTGGTCTCCCTGGAGGTTGACGACGGAGTCGCGGCGAAGCGCGAGACGATGGAGAAGAGGGGCGACGAGCCCGAGCCGGAGCCCGAGCCCGAGCCGGAGAAGCCCGCGGAACCCGAGGGTGAAAAACCCGAGGGCGAGGAGGGCGAGGAAGGACCCCCGGCCGAGACGTTCGAGCTCAGCGAGGCGACCGCCGCGGCGATCGCGAAACACCGCGAACTCGTCGAGACGATCCTCCCGCTCTTCGGCTCGTCTCACGCGACGTACCCCGACAACTGCGCCCTGGTGTTCCCCGTCCTCACCGACGAGTGCGACGACTCGGGCGCCGTCGTCGACGTCGCGACTGGCGCCGAGGAGAACCCGATGCCCACCCCGCCCAAGCCCCTCGACTACATCCCGCCCGAGGAGGTGTTCCAGGTCATCACGCGGCCGGCGGAGAGGGAGGCAAAGGCACCGGCGACCAAGTTCGCCGTGCTCACGCCGTTGATCCAGCCCGAGTACCCACACGCGAAGAAGCCGCCGACGCCGGAGCCGATCGAGGGTGCCGAGGGTGCCGAGCCCGAGCCCCCCGCCGAGGATACACCCACGGAGAACGAGATGCAATCGCTCACCAGGTGGGACATCCCGTCGGGCAACGCGGTGCAAATCATCGTGCGGTTTGAATCCACCGAAGTCGGCGATTTCACCGAGCGACTCGCGTTTGAATGCGTCGGCGGACAAAAGGTTGAGACGCTCGAGTGCGTCGGACGATGCGACTTCCCGGCAATCTCCGACGATTACCGCAACGTGTACGCGTCGAAGAAGACCAAGGCGTCGCAGCGCCCGCCCGACCACCTCATCTCGCACCAGTTCATCATCGCCAAGCCCGGGTCTGACAAAAAGCCGCCCGGGAAGTTTGAGTTTGGACCGCTGCTGAACGAGTGGCCGATCCCCGAGCCGGCGCCGCCGTGGGAGGAGGGCGCGCAGGACGCGAAGGGCGACCCGATCCCGGATCCGGGCCCCGTGGACCCGCACGCGCACCACAGACGCGCCAACATCGAGCGGCTCCGGATCACCAACAACGGTCTGCACGACGTCAAGGTCAAGTTTAGGCTGAAGCGGCCGGTGGACGACGACGGGAACGAGCTCGAGGAACCCGGCGATTTGCCCATACCCGGGCTCGACGTTTTCAAGTTTGAGCCGGAGGAGATGACGCTGTTCGCCGAGGAGACGCGCGAGCTCATCGTCACCGCCTACCCCAAGGGTGAACACGAGTGGCCGCCCGAGCCCGAGCCCGAGCCCGAGCCCGAGGCGGAGCCCCCCGCCGACGGCGAAGAGGCCCCAGCCGACGGCGAGCCCCCGGCTGACGGTGAGACACCACCGGCCGAGGGCGAGACCGCCGAGGGCGAGCCCGAGCCCCAGGATGGCGACACCGAGAAGGCCACCGCCAAGAACGTGCAGGTATCCGCGTTCCCCAGAGGCCCGTGCCCGTTCACGATCCACGACTGCGTCATCGTGGCGGAGGTTGAGGACAACCCGGGGACGTTTGAGTTTCCGATGTCCTGCGTCGGCGTCACGCCGACGGCGGTCATGTCCGTGGACGTCGACGAAGAGACTGGGCTCGCCTTTGACCGCGTCATCGCGGGCGCCAAGGAGGTGCGGAAGTTCCGCGTGAAGAACACCTCGCTCCTGCCGTTCAGGTGGAAGCTGGAGCTCCCAGCCGAGGATTGCCCGACGCAATTTACAATCTCGGACACGGAGGGCGAACTGTTCCCAGGGCGAGAGCACGAGGTCACGGTGTCGTTCATCTCCGAGGAGGCCACCGAACCGATCGAGATGAACACCAAGCTCGTCGTGTTCGACATGCAGGGCCCCAAGGACAAGGATCTCCAGCCCACGCCCTTGTTCACGGATGAGGAAGGGGCGCCGAAGCCCGTCTCGGAGCGCGAGTTGAAAATCTCCGCCGAGGCTTTCGTCATCGCGGTGGACGTCAAGTACCCCGGCGATCCACCCGAGGGCGAGGAGAAGGTCTCCGCGCTGGACTTTGGGCTCCTGCGCGCTGACGAGGAGGACGACGCGCAGCTCAAGAAGTCGTTCACGCTGCACAACACGGGCAAATACCCCGTCACATTTTCCCTTACCAACAAATCCAAGTCCACCAAGGACCTCTTCCACGTCGAACCCGCCGAGGGTGAGATCGAACCGGGCGCCGAGGTTCCGATCGAGCTTCACTTCAACAAGGCGATCGAGGTTGAGGAGGGCGTGCCCGGCAAGCGCAAGATCAAGCGCGAGGTGCACCTGGTGAACAACGGGGATCTGCACCTCTCCGTCGTCGACTCGAGCGGCGTTCGACACGACAAGATCCCGGTCAAGGTTTCCATCCGGACGTCGTACTCCAAGTACGCCCTCACGCCGTCGCGCGGTGTTAACTTTGGCCCCACGATGTACAACACCGAGTCCGAGCCCAAGACGTTCGAGATTTCCAACGTGGGAGACTTCCCCTTTGACTTTAACCTCTTCGACTACGGCTCAAGGGGCGGCGCGGATGCCGAGATTGAGAAGGACGAGGACGGTAACCCCGTGCCGCCTCCCAAGACTGAGGGCGGCGAGTTGGCACTCGGCGCGTTTGTTCTCAAACCCCCCACGGGTACCGTCGAACCGGGCGAGAAGGCTGTCGTCGAGGTTGTGTTCAAGGCTGAGGACGACCGAGTGTTCAGCGAACTGTGCGGGCTCGACGTCTCGGGCCGGAACCCGACGGATAAGCCGCTGGGCATCGTCTACCCCGTCGCGGGCGAGAGCGTCATACCGGGCATCGCCGCGGAGGACTTCCGGGGCATCTTCGAGGAGCACAAGCTCGTCGTCGCCCTGGATCCGTCCATGCTCGAGACGAACGCGTTTGACACGACAAACAAGGTGTTCTCCTTCGGGCCCGTGCTCGCCAACCTGGCGGGCGACGAGGAAGGTGAGGCGACGCCCGCCGAGCCGGAGCTCGACGAGAACGGCGAACCTAAGCCCGTGCTCCCGACCGGCGGCGTCAAGGCCAACTTTCGAATCTCCAACCCCAAGAAGGTTCCGTGCTCCGTGGACTTCACCCTCGCGCCCAAGGAGGACGCCGGCGGTGAAAAGTTTCCCATGGAGGTTCACCCGGCGTCCCTTGACGTGCCACCGCACGAGCACAGGTACGTCACGCTGTACTTTGACCCGCGCGCCATCGCGTCATACGTCGCCACCTTGGACGCCGTCGTGCGCGAAGGCGCGGATCCCAAGACGAAGCAGTTCACCTGCGACGTGCGCGGCGACGGCACCTTACCCCACGTCACCGTCGAGGAACCTTCGACGATCGCGGAGGAGGACGGCTTGCCTTTGGTCAAGTTCCCCAAGATGCTCCTCGGTCGCAAAATGACCAAACCCATCGTGCTCCGAAACAACGGCATCCTCCCCGCGGTGCTCCGAGCCGAGATGATGACGCACAAGCACTTCTCCATCGAGGGCGGCGGCGTCACCACAACGCTCGATCCCGGTTGTTCGCGAACGTTGCGCGTCACCTTCGACGCGGGCAAGACCAAGGGCGAACACGCGCACAGCGTACGACTCGCGGTTAAGCAAAACGCGTTCGAGTCGCAGACTGTCAAGTTCTCCGCGGTCGGCTACATGGACGACGTCATGTTTGCCGATTTGCCCAACGATCTCGACGACGAGCTCAGGTTCGACGACGGGCCAGTCGGCGAATCAAAGACGGTGACGTTCAAGCTCGTCAACACGTCGTCGTTCCACTACAGGTTCGAATGGCCGGAACGCTTGGAGGAGGGTGAACCGGTTCAGACTGACTTTTCGTTCACTCCGAGAATCGGTCACGTACACGCGGGTGCCTCCAAGTCAATCACGGCTACGTTCAAGACGAACGCGTCCGTCGCGCACGACGCCGTGGACATCTCCGCGGCTTTACAGCGCATCGAGTACCGCGAACCGATGCCGCCGCCGCCCGAGGATGGCGAGGATCCCTTGCCCGAGGATTACAAACCACCGCTGCGGACCCCGGAGGAATGGGACTGCGACGTCCGGGTCCCGAAGGAGGTCGAGGTTGGCGGACCGGAGGATCCCGACGTGGAGCGGGACGAGGAAGGTAATCCCGTGAACCCGCCGCCCGATCCGCCCGAGCTCGCGGAGGGTGAGACCGCGCCGCCGCCGGAGATGAAGACGGTGATGGTCCCCGCGCCAGAGGCGAGTCACGAGCTGGTGCCCGCGCCGGAACCAGCGGGTGAAGGCGAGGAGGCCGAGGCGGTCCAAGCCGCCGCCGCGCTCAAGGTTTACGCCGTCGCCGACAACGCCAGGTACTCGTGCGAGACGTCATCCGTCGCGTTCAAGGCTACGATGATGCTCCAGCGTCGTTCGCACACGTTCCCGCTGAAGAACGAGGGCACCGCGAGGCTGGACTTTAAGTTCACGGTCAGCCCCGACGACGGTCCTTACGTCATCGAGCCGGCGTCCGGAACGGTACCCGCCGGCGAGGAAGCCGCGATCAAGGTGACGTTCGCGCCCCAGGAGGTTGTCGACTGCAAGCGCACGCTGAGCTGCGAGTTCATCGGCACCACGCTCGACGAGGGCATGACGCCGCTCGTGATTCCCCTCGACGGTAAGGTTCTCCGGCCGTGGTGCCACTTTGAACTCGGCGAATCCGACTACCTCTCCGGCGGCCGGCGCATGCCGAACCTCCCGGGCCCGAGCACCGGCGCCGTCGCCGCCGGGACCAAGACGGTCGAGTGCACCAGCCTAGGCACGCACGTCCGCAACACCAAACGGTTCCTGGTGCTGAACCCGACGTCGGTGGCGTACGCCTTCAGGTGGGCGCCAGTCCCCGCGGCGGGTATCGCGCCGCCGGTGCCCGCGTTCAGGTGCCTCACCCCCGAGGGTGTCATCGCGCCCGGTAAACGTTACGACATGGTGTTTGAGTTTGTCCCCGAGGTTGAGGGCACCTCCGAGGCGTTCTACGACTTTAAGATTGACGAGCAGAGCATCTCGGTGCCGTTCCTGTTCGCCGGCACGGTGGTGGAGCCGGCTGTGCAGTTTGAGGTGTCATCGGTGAACTTTGGCAAGGTTCTCACCGGGACCAAGAACCGCGAGGTGGTGGCGCTCTCCAACCACGAGAACACGCCGTTCGCGTTCAACTTTGACCAGAGCAGCTGGATCCTTCCCGACGGGAGCAACCCAAAGGCGCTCACCTTCGAGCCCATGTCCGGCACGGTCCCCGCCAACGGCATCCTCCCCATTCACGTCACCTTCGCCCCCGACGCCGAGAAAGCCGTCAACTACAACGTGGTGGCCAACGTCAAGCGCAAGCCAACGCGGCTCACGCTCAACGTCAAGGGCGAGGGCTACGGCATCCACGAGGTGATGGAGATGGAGCCGATGTCATCCAGCGACGGTACCAAACCCAGGGCGTTGGTCGCGGCGCCCGGAAAGAACGTGTGCGACCTCGGGCAGGTTCTCATCCGCGAGAGCGTGACGCGCAAGATTTCGTTCCGAAACGAGGGCGAGATCAAGTTTGACTTCGCCTGGGACTCTGGGACCAACCCGCGGGTCAAGGTCGAGCCCGAGTTTGGCACCCTCGCCAAGGGCGAGAAGGCGAACATAACGCTCACCTACTCGCCCATCAACCCCGAGCAACTGCGCGGCTACCAGGTCACCTGCGGCATCGTCAACGGGCGCAAGTACGCCTTTTCGCTCGACGCCGACGGACACAAACCGAGCCTCAAATTTTCTCACCACGCGCACGACTTTGGCGCGTGCCTCGTGCACCAGCCCGGCCTCCCGCCCAAGCGACACACGCTCACGGTCACCAACGTGGACACCAAGACGTACTCCATCGACTGCGTCTTCGACAGCACCGAGTTTCCCTTCCTCCACGTCGGGGATTCACCCAACTCGCTAGCGCCGGGGCAATCCGCCGACGTGGATGTCGAGTTTTTCCCCGATCAGCCCAAGCACTACAAGGCGCTCGTGCCTTTCTCCGTGAACGGGCTGTACACCGTCAACGTGGTGTACACGGGCGAGGCGTCACCCATGCGCCTCGAGCTGGTCAAGCCGGAGCAAAACTCTGTGCACTTTGGGCACGTGCGCGAAGGGCACAAGGAGACGCGCGAGATTCGCATGGTGAACAAGTCGAAACTGCCGGTGACTTGCGTCGTGGACAAGCAGTGCCTCGAGGACCTCGCCGCGCTGGGCGTCACCCCCGCGGACGGCTGGAACGGCCAGACGCCCGTCATGTTCCCGCCGAGGCAGGCGAACGGCATGTCGTTCACGTACAAGCCATCGCGCCGCGGCCCGTCCTTTGACGAGGAGCTCAAGCTTCTGATCAACGGCGCCACGATGCCGATATCTCTCACGCGTCTCCGCGGCGGGAGCATCGGCACTGAGGTGCGCCTCGCGACCGACACGATGTCATTCGGAACAGTCACGCTGGGCAGCCGCGTGAGCAAGAAGCTCGCCATGCAAAACACCGGCGACGTCGGCGTCAAGTTTGCCTTTGACGCCAAGGCGGCTGGACCCGAGTTTTCAATCAAACCGTCCGAAGGGTTCGTCCCGGCGAACCAGGACGTCCAACTGGAGGTTTGGTTCCACCCCACGACGCAGGGCGCGGACATTCGAGCGGATAAGATCAAGTGCCAGATCGGCGGCAAGGGTGCCGGGTCCGCGGAGCCCCTGGATCTGACCCTCACCGGCGCGTGCGTGCCGCAGGAGGCGCAGGAGGGCGTGGTGGAGTTCAAGACCACCGCGCGGCTCACGACGGAGGGATCCGTGTCGGTCACCAACTCTGGCACCCAAACGTGGAACCTGAAACCCACCGTGACTGGCGACCAGTGGAGCGGACCGGAGTTCTTCGAGGTCAAACCCGGCGCCACCGCGGAATACACGCTGACGTACAAACCACTGTCCATGGCCACGGAAGAGGAGCCGCACACGGGCTCGGTGCTCTTCGCGTTGCCCGACGGGTCGTGTTTGCTTCACTCGCTCAAGGGTGTCGCCGACGAGCCGGACTCGATGGGCGCGGTGGAAGCCGAGGTTCCCGCCAGGCAACCCGGGTCCGTGCGCGTCAAGGTGGCCAACTGGCTGAACAAACGCCAGCGCTTCAAGGTGTCGGTGGAGATTGAAGGCGCCGACCCGGAGAAGCCCGACCCCACCGTATCGCTCAAGGGTCCCGATTACTTTGACTGCCCCGCATCCGCGGAGCGCGAATACAAACTCGGGTTCTTCGCGCACAAAGAGGGCCAGACCAAGGCCAAGGTGACGTTCACCAACGAGGACACCAAGGAGTTCGCGCACTACGACGTCACCGTCACCGCGACCGCGGCGGACGTGCAAGGTACGCTGAGGCTGCACGGCGCGTGCAGGCAAAAGGCGTCGGCCAAGGTGAAGGTGGTCAACCCGCTGCCCGAGCCCGTGGTGTTCACCGCCAAGTGCGATCACGCGTGCGTGACCGTGCCGGAGACCCTAGAGGTTCCCGCCAACGGCAGCGTGCAGTGCGAGATTTCGTACAGGCCGACTGTCGTGGAGCCCGAGACGGAGCTACCCTTCGTGTTGTCCAGCGCCGAGCTCGGAAACATAACGCACAACGTGAAGCTCTCGTCGGCGCCGGCGCCGCCCGAACGAGGCGTCTCCTTTGTCGTCCCGCTGGGACAAAAAGAGACCAAGGCGTTCAAGTTTACGCACTACGACGAACCGGAGTCGCAGATGGAGTACACGTGCGAGTTCCAGAACGGCGGCACCGACGGCCAGTTCGCGTGCGCCCCGACGCACGTGGCTCACGGCGCCGGCGACGACGGGATGGAACAAAATTTGGAAATCGCATTCGAGCCGACGAAAATCGGCTCGCACTACAGGGACGTGCTCGTGGTCAAGTCCGAGTCCGGGCACGAGTACGTCTGCCCAGTCACCGCCAAGTGCGTGCCCCCCAAGCCGCGCGGTCCTTTCAAGCTCAGCGGCAGCGGCGGCTCTGTTCCTTTCAAGAACGTGTTTGACGCCGAGACTGAGTTTACGATGACGACGGATAACCCTTGGTTCACAGTGGACCGCGTGGCCGTCGTCGGTGCCAAGACGGAGTCCCAGGTGGCGGTTAAATACGGCGCACCGGAGGGATGGGAGGAGGGTAAGGATGCACCCACGACGGGTAAGCTGCTGGTGACCTGCAAGGGGTCACCCGCGCCGTGGGTGTACTACCTCAAGGCGACGCCTTGAGAGAATGTAAAACTGATTTAGAAAAGGTTGCGGCAAGTCGGGGGACGCCCCGACTGCGCGCGCCTGTAGTAGTTCAATATTAACCGATCGATCGTTCAACATTACCTCGCTCACCCACGCCGGACGATGAACTCTCGCACCGACTCGAGGTCGTCGCCCGCCACCGCGCACGCCGCCGCGGACACCGCGTTGCGCGTCAGGTGGTCAAAGGCGAACTCGACCCCGTCCTTCCCGATGACACCCGCACCCGACTCGCCGCTGGTGTCCGCGAGCGTGCCTTGCGTCGCCCTGAGCGCCTCGATCTCCTTCTCGAGCCTCTTACGGACGAAATCCGCGGGATGCGCGGTGATCTTCTCGCTCTTGTTGCACGCGATCAGTAAAGGGCATCGCCGCCGTTGCACCGCCGGGTGCGATAAAACCTCGAAGAGATGCTCCGCCACCGCCCGCCTCTGCGTCGTGAAGTCCACGGCGTCGACGACGAAGACGATCGCCTCGGCGCCGGGCGCGTACCGATCGAGCTTGGCCCGCAGCCGTGGGTGCCCCGGCAGGTCCACCAGCCGAACTCGCCTGGACTTGCCGAGCTTCGTCGATCGTACCTCCGTCCGCGTCTCGTTCACGTCCATGGAAGTCACCGTCCTGTCCAGGAACACTTGGTTGGATCGGAGGGTCTGGAACATCGCCGTCTTGCCCCCGCCGCACGCGCCCACGAAGAGCACGCAATCGCCCTTACCGTCAGCCTTGGACGATGACCCACCGCCAACGCCGCCGAACCCGAGGCACTTGGTGAGCATCCAGAACACCAACAGGGTGATGACCGCCACGGCCGCCGCGATCAGGTTGACGGGTTGGCCGGTGGCGTCCCCGATCGCGAGCAGGATACCGTGAATGTTGAACTCGTTGTTGGCCGTCTTGATCATCTGCGCCGCCTGGCCCACGGTGTCCATGGTCTCGGCGTCCATCGGTGCCGGCTACGCTCACACGGAGAGGCCGCGTCGATCAATGTTTAGTGGACGGGACTCTCCAGCTCTCGGGCGGTCGAAGTGAAACATTGAGTTTGGCAGCGGGGAGATCTGAAACGGGCAAAAGCCAACGTTGACCGCGACGGGCCAGCCACATCCACGCGCCGCGCGCGTCCCGAGGGCAGAGCGTTTCTTCCCTCGGACCGTACGGACCCGGTGGACCGCCGAGGGGACCGCGCGAGCACCGGTCGGGCCCCGAACCCGCGTGCCCACACCCCGGCGAGTGGAACATTCTTGGGCACCCGGAGCTGGCACTGACAGTGTTTGAACGCAGACACGCGCCGGGTCGCCGGCATGGGGAGCTACGCGCGCCAATACGAGCGCGCCATGCCTCGCGCCCCCCAACCGGGCGTGAGTAAGGCGCTGGACAACCTCCGGCACAGGCCACGCGCGCCCCTCGCGGATGCGCCGCTGAACGCGCCTCCACCCATGCCGACATCGACGACGATCGCCGAACGGCACCAAGTTGAAACCGTGACGGTGGAAGAGGAGGACCTTGGCGGCGCATCAATAGACGACCCCACCGCGGAGGACCTCGCCGTCCGCGTCGCCGTCCGCGCACGTCCCCTCGTCGCCAAAGAGCGCCTCGAGCGCGCGCGCGAGTGCCTCGCCTACCCGTCCCCCACGACCGTCATCCTCGGAAAGAACCGAGCCTTTCACTTCGACGAAGTCTTCACCCCAACCTCGGAGCAAACCGCGGTGTACGATAACCTCGTGGCGCCCTTGGTGGACGCGTGCTTCGACGGGTACAACGCCACGGTGCTGGCGTACGGCCAGACGGGCAGCGGCAAGACGTACACGATGGGATCCGCGGCGTTGAGCGCCCTCGCCGACGATGAAGTCGGAGTGATCCCGCGGGTCATTCAAGACATCTTCGCGGGCATCGAACGACGCAAAGGGAAGAGCGAGTGCACGGTTCGATGCGCCTTTCTCGAGGTGCACAACGAGGAGGTACGGGACTTGCTGCATCCGGACGTCACCACGAAGAAGATCAGCGTGAGGGAACGCGCGGACGGCGCCATCGTCGTCAGCGGCATCCGCGAGTGCGAGACCAAGAGCGCGAACGAGATGGTCCGACTGTTGGAGAACGGCGCGGTGAGTCGAACGACGGGCGGGACGAAGATGAACGAGCAGTCGTCGCGGTCGCACGCCATATTCACCGTCATCCTCGAGCAGCGGCACCTGACGCGGGAGGCGCAGCGGAAGCACCGCGGCGCCTTCTCCTCCGCTAAGTTTCACCTGGTGGATTTGGCCGGGAGCGAGCGGAACAAAAGGACGGGCGCGTCGGGACACAGGTTCAAGGAGTCCATCAACATCAACAGCGGGCTGCTCGCGCTCGGCAACGTCATCAACGCCATCGCGGACGACCAGGAACGGCGGACGCAGGGCCTCGGGCCGAGGCACCTGCACGTGCCGTACCGGGACTCTAAACTGACCCGCCTGCTTCAGGATTCGTTGGGGGGCAACGCGAGGACGTGCATGATCGCGTGCATATCTCCCGCGGATGCCAACTTGGAGGAGAGCTTGAACACGCTCAAGTACGCGGCGAGGGCGAGGAACATCCGGAACAAGCCGGTGGTCAACCGCGACATACAGCAGCTCGCCGCGGTGGTGGAACCCGGATCGGGCGTCGAGTCGTCAAACGCGTTTGCGTCGCGGGCACCCTCGGGGCTCGACGAGGCTGAGGTTCAAGCGCTGCGTGACGTCGCGGAGGGTGCCGAGCGCGAGCTCGCGGCGGCTAGATCGACACTCGCGAAGGTATCCACCGTCGTCAACGAGCGTGAGGAGGAGGCCATCGCGGCCAGGGCGGAGCGGGACGCGGCGACGGTGCGGGTGGAACGGTTGACGCATGAAATAGTCGGAGCGCTCGTGGTGGCGTCGCGACTTACCGAGAGCGGTGAACTGACGCGCGGTGGGTTCGCTCGCATCGCGGCGACCGCGCCGGAGAGCGCGAGGGAGGCGGCGGCGACCGCGGGCGCGAGGATGCCGCCGGTCACCGCCGCGGACAAGGCTGCCGCGGCGGTGGCGCTGGCGTCGTCTACGCTACACGCCGACGGTGATGAATCAAACTCTGGTCACTTACCGCTCTGGACACCAAAAGACTTACCCGGCGACTCGTCCGCGGATACGACGCCGGGTAAGTCCGTGATCGAGGGATACCTCCGCGAGCTTCGCGACCTCAAGGAGACGCTCGCCTCCAGGGACGAAGCCGTGGCTGAGAAGGATGCCAGCCTGAGCGAGGCGCGCGAGGATTTACAGCGCGACGAGGCGATTTTCGCTGAGAAGATGCGCGAGATCAAACAACTTCGTCGCGCGGTGAAGGATGCGGAGAAGGAACGGGGCGAGCAGGAGGAGCGGCACGCGCGTGAGGTGGCGTCGCTCATGGCGGCGCACGCGGCTGCGTCGGAGACTC
>Ga0209425_10002660_pt1 | contig 19646 bp, 18 predicted proteins | sample COG_05_FD_184749 | JGI IMG/M metagenome (GOLD analysis project Ga0209425, IMG submission 184749) | Pelagic Microbial community sample from North Sea - COGITO 998_met_05 (SPAdes) (version 2) | ecosystem: Environmental > Aquatic > Marine > Neritic zone/Coastal water | place: Helgoland, sampling...
CGTTGTAAGTTCCTGGCTTACAGTGACATTTCATGAATCTTTTATTTGAATAAAAGTGACCAGCATTACATAATATTTTTGTACTTGGAGTTATAATATCTTCTTGAAGAGCAATTAAACCATTTATTAGTTTAAATGTAGATCCAGGCGGATACATCCCTTGAAGTCCTCTGTCAAATAGTGGCTTTCCAATAGTATCATTTTTTAGTTTCAAATAGTTTGTAGATCTTTCTCTTCCAATTAATAGATTTGGATCAAAACTAGGAGCATTAATAAGTGATAATATTTCACCACTTTCAGGCTCAATAGCTATGATACTCCCGAATTTATTAATCATCAAAGAATCTCCATAAACTTGAAGGTTTGAGTCAATAGTTAAATTAATATTTTTTGCAGGTTTTAAAAGTGTATCATAGATTCCTTCTTTATATGAACCAGTTGTTCTATTAAAATTATCTTTTTCAAAATAGCTAACACCTTTCAATCCTCTTAACTTTTTTTCGTAAGATTTTTCAATTCCTTGCCTTCCAATTAGTTCTCCAGACTCATAATAACTATTGTCTTTTACTTCATAGTCATTTACTTCGCTTATATAACCTAGAATATTGGAGGCTGAATTTAATAAGTAATTTCTATTGGACTTTTTTCTTACAGAAAAGCCTTTATATTTCCATAATTTTTCTTGAATGATAGCATAATCAGTTTTAGAAATTTGGGATTGAAAAACAGAGGGTTTAACTCTAGAATATTTTTTTGCTTTATTTATTTTATCAATAAGTGTTGTTTTAGTTATTTTTAAAATTTTACAAAACTCCAAAGTATCAATAGGTTTGAGTTCTGCGGGTGTGACCATTAAATCATAAAAAAGCTCATTGCCAACAACTAATCTATCGTTTCTGTCAAATACATATCCTCTTTCGGGGAAATTATATACTTTTTCTACAGAGTTTTTATTGGAAAGTTTTACATCATTAATATCAATTAACTGAACCCAAAATAGTCGTAAAACAAAAATAAAAGAAGAAAGAATGATTAAAAATGGTAATAGTTTATTTTTCATTTTCAATCATAATATAAATCAATGTGGTACAAAAAATCCCAGAAAGTAAAGCTGTGATAAGAGTTTTATATATTACAGTTGAAATATATATTAAACTAAAAGCTTCCAAAGAAAAAAGAATAAAGTGATGAATTAAAATTACAGATGTTAAGTATAAGAATTTTTGAGAAAAAGATGAATCTGAAATGTAATTTTTAATTAATTTAAGGCCTCGAGGATCAAAAAATCCTCCAAAAACAAAACTCATTATATATGATCTTAAAAAGGCCACTGTCAGACAAGCAGCAGTATTTAAACCTAATGAATTAGAAAACAAGTCGAGAGTCAAACCAAAAGCGAAAGCTGTCATCATGAACGAGATTTTACTTAATTTTACAGGGTAGGTTAATATAAAAACTAGACAAATATAGGGGTCATAAATTCCAAAAAAATCAAATTTATTAAAAATAAGAACTTGTGTAAGAACTAAAAAAATAAATCTTTTAAAGATTAATAAATAGATGTTTATCATTATTTTTTTATGTTTTCAAATTCATTCTTATTTAAACTTTCTATAACGTAAACGTTATTTAAATTATTCATATCAGTATGTAATTTCACTTCAATATTCAAATAATTTTCCCTAAACTCAATATTAGCAATTTTAACTTGATTGGAAATATTGAATTTCATGACGGTATCATTAAATTTTTCTTGTTTCATTATTTCAGAAACAACTCCAATATTAATTCCTTCAGGAAATATCAATGACATACCGCCTGTAATTATTGAATCACCAATTTTTATATCAGCTGTTTCTGGAATATCGTTCAATAATAATTCTCTATTACTTAATCCGTTCCATTCTAATGTTCCAAAATGAGAAGTTCGCTTGACTTTTGCATTAATTTTTGTTTCAGTATTCAATACTGACATTACAGAGGAATAGTTTTTCGATGTTCTGTTAATAATCCCTACTATCCCCGTTGAACTGATTACTCCCATCTCGTTTTTTAAGCCGTGTTTTATTCCCTTGTTAATAACTAGATTATTTTTAATGGATGATAAGTTATTTGAAATGACTTTTGCATTTTGGTATTGGAAAGCTACATTTTCAAGGGAATCAATAGAACTTTTTTCGATAAATTTCTCTAGTTGATTTTTTAAAATTAAATTTTCTTCAACTAAACTTGAATTAATTTTCTTTAACTCAAAATACCAATTTATATTTTCGAATACTTCATTAGTATAGTTTGTTATACCATTAGAAAAAATTATGAATTTAGATTTATGAAAATAATTTGAATTAAATATTAATGAGAGGGATAAGAACAGTAAAACAAAATAAACCACAACATCTTTTTTTCTTAAAATGAAATCAATCAATTGTTGCATGATATAAAAACTATTGCACTAAAACACTTTTATATCTTTCAATATTTTTAAGAGTAATACCTGTTCCTCTAACCACAGCCCTCAATGGATCTTCTGCAATAAAAACAGGTAAATCTGTTTTTTTAGAAAGCCTTTTGTCTAAACCTCTCAACATTGATCCGCCACCTGCTAAATAAATACCAGTGTTATAAATATCTGCAGCAAGTTCAGGGGGAGTTTGAGAAAGAGTTTCCATAACAGAATCTTCTATTCTTATAATTGATTTATCAAGAGCTTTAGCAATTTCTCTATATGAGATTAAAGCTTCTTTTGGTTTACCAGTTAATAAATCTCTACCTTGAACAGACATATCTTCAGGGGGAGTTTCTAATTCTTCAGAAGCCGACCCAATATTAATTTTAATTTTTTCAGCTGTTCTTTCACCTACAAATAAATTATGTTGAGTTCTCATGTAGTAAATTATATCTCCTGTAAAAACATCACCTGCTACTTTTACCGATTTATCACACACTATTCCAGAAAGAGCAATTACTGCAATCTCAGTTGTTCCTCCACCAATATCAACTACCATATTACCTTTTGGTTGCATTATATCAACTCCAATTCCAATAGCCGCCGCCATGGGTTCATGAATTAAATAAACTTCTTTTCCATTCACTCTTTCGGCAGATTCTTTTACAGCTCTCATTTCAACCTCGGTAATTCCTGAGGGAATACAAATTACCATCTTTAAAGCAGGAGTAAAAAATTTTTTATTTAATGCAGGAATACTTTTAATTAATAAACTCATCATTTGTTCAGATGCATTAAAATCTGCAATAACTCCATCTTTTAATGGTCTAATAGTTTTAATATTTTCGTGAGTTTTTCCTTGCATTAAATTAGCTTCTTTTCCAACTGCAATTATTTTTTCACTCTTTTTATCAATTGCTACAATGGAAGGGCTATCCACTACAACTTTATCGTTGTGAATGATTAGCGTGTTTGCAGTACCTAAGTCAATCGCGATAGATTCGGACCAAAAATCAAAAAATCCCATATTTAAAAAAAACTAAACCTAAAGTTAGTGAAATTAATGTTTAAAATGACGAGTACCAGTCATTACCATTGAAATATTATTTTTATCACAATAGTCTATCGATAAGTTATCCTTTATTGACCCCCCAGGTTGAATTACTGAAACAATCCCTTGTTGATGAGCTATCTCAACACAATCTGGAAAAGGGAAAAAAGCATCACTAGCCATAACAGAATTTTTTAAACTAAAATTAAAATTTTTGGATTTTTCAATTGCTTGTTTAAGAGCATCTACTCTTGATGTTTGACCAGTACCGGAACTTATAAGTTGTTTATTTTTTGCTAGAACAATAGTATTTGATTTGGTATGCTTACAAATTTTTGAAGCAAAAATTAGATCTTCACATTCTAAATCAGATGGGTGTTTTTTTGTAGCTATTGAAAAATCATTTAAGCTATCCGTTTTATTATCTTTATCTTGAACTAAAACCCCGTTTAAACAAGTTCTTGTGATTGTCTTTGATAAATCGCTTTTGTTTAATTGAAGTATTATTCTGTTTTTTTTACTTTTTAGTAAGTTTAGAGCTTCTTTATTAAAATTGGGAGCAATAACTACTTCACAAAATAGTTTATTAATTTCATTAGCACTTTCATAATCAATTAAACTGTTAGTTATTAAAACTCCTCCAAAAGCTGAAACAGGATCACCTGCAAGAGCATCCTTGTATGCTGTCAGGACAGAACTCCTTGTAGATAAACCACAAGCATTATTATGTTTTAATATTGCAAAGGTGGGAGAGTCGTCATTAAATTCGGAAATTAAATTAACTGCAGAATCAATATCTAAAAAATTATTATATGAAAGTTTTTTACCATTAAGCTGTTCAAATAACGCTTCAAAATCTCCATAATAAAACCCTTTTTGATGAGGGTTTTCTCCATATCTTAAAATTCTCCCTTTTTTAAAACTACTCTTAAAAACTTTTGAATCTAAATTAAAATAGTTGAAAATGGCAGTATCGTAGTGAGAAGATATGTTAAATGCTTTTGCAGCGAATTTTTTTCTCGTACTAATTTCAAATTTTCCTGAATTATGTTCTAATAAATCTAAAAACTCTATATAATCATCCCTTGAGGATATACACAAGACATCTTTAAAATTTTTAGCTGCAGCTCTGATTAATGAGATTCCACCAATATCAATTTTTTCTATAATATTTGTTTCGCTTTCTCCGGATTGTACTGTTTTTTCAAAGGGATATAAATCAACTATCACTAAATCAATATTCGGAATATTATAATTTTTAACTTCTTTTAAATCATTTTCATCATTTCTTCGGTTTAAAATCCCTCCAAAAACTTTTGGATGAAGTGTTTTTACTCTTCCTCCTAAAATAGAAGGGTAATCGGTTACATCTTCAATTCTCGAAACAGGAATTCCATTTTTTTTTAAAAATGATTCAGTTCCACCAGTAGAAAAAATTTCCACTCCCAACGAATTAAGTTTTTTTGCAATAGCTTCAATTCCATTTTTATCAAAAACAGAGATTAATGCGGATTTAATTTTTAACATTTTAAAGGAAAATTAATGAATTATAAATGTAGTTATTTAAATAAAAAAAGGTTTTTAATTATCAAAAAAATTTTTCAGAAATCATCTGATTAATTTTTTTTAAAAATTCTAAATCTTTTGAAGAAAATTGTTTTAGGTTATTTGAATCAATATCAATTTGTCCAATATTATTTTCTTTTTTAAAAAGTGGAACAACAATTTCTGATTTAACATTTATGTTGCAAGATATGTAGTTAGATTCTTTTGAAACATCATCAACTACAACAGAATTGTTAGATAATGCAGATTGTCCACAAATACCTTTACCAAATGGAATTTTAGTGTGATTGGTCGGAACTCCCGAAAATGCTATTAAGTTTAATTCTTTTTTTTTATGATCGTGGAAATAAAATCCAACCCAGTCATATCCTTCAATATTTTTGTTTAAATAAAAGCATATTTTTCTTAGACATTCATCTAGATTGTCTATTTTCTTTATTTGTCTTTCAATATATTTAATTTGTTCTTTAAACATAAAAAAAACTGCCCCTAAGGGCAGTTAAAATCATAATTATTTGATTTACATCATTCCTGGCATTCCGCCGCCACCCATTGGCGGCATTGGCGCAGGAGAATCTTCTTTAATATCAACAAGTGCACATTCTGTTGTTAAAATCATTCCAGCAACAGATGCGGCGTTTTCTAATGCAATTCTAGTTACCTTTTTGGGGTCAATAATTCCTTTTTTTAACAAGTCAACAAAAGTTTCAGATTTTGCATCATAACCAAAATTATTTTTTCCTTCAAGGACTTTAGCTACTACAACTGAACCTTCTCCTCCAGCATTTTCAACGATAGTTCTAAGTGGAGCTTCAATAGCTCTAGAGATGATTTGAATTCCAGTGACTTCGTCTAAATTTGAACTTGTAAGTTTTTCAAGGACTCCTCTTGTTCTTAAAAGAGCAACACCTCCACCAGCTACGATTCCTTCTTCTACCGCAGCTCTGGTAGCGTGTAACGCATCATCAACACGATCTTTTTTCTCTTTCATTTCAACTTCAGACGCTGCACCTACATAAAGAACAGCCACTCCACCAGCTAGTTTAGCTAATCTTTCTTGTAATTTTTCTTTATCGTAATCAGAAGTTGTGGTTTCAATTTGAGCTTTGATTTGATTAACTCTTACAGAAATATTGTTTTTATCTCCAGACCCATTAACAACTGTTGTATTATCTTTATCAATTGTAACTCTTTCAGCAGAACCTAACATTTCAATTGTAGTATTTTCTAATGTGAAACCTCTATCTTCAGAGATAACTGTCCCACCAGTCAAGATTGCTAAGTCTTCAAGCATTGCTTTTCTTCTGTCTCCAAAACCTGGAGCCTTAACAGCTGCAATTTTTAAAGATCCTCTTAATTTATTTACAACTAAGGTAGCTAATGCTTCTCCGTCAACATCTTCAGCAATTACAAGTAGAGGTTTACCGGTTTGAGCAACAGGTTCCAATACTGGCAAAAGGTCTTTCATAGCAGATATCTTTTTATCGTACAATAAAATGTAAGGAGATTCTAAATCTGCTTCCATTTTTTCAGAATTAGTAACAAAATAAGGAGATAAATATCCCCTGTCAAATTGCATACCTTCTACTACATCAACATAAGTATCAGTTCCTTTTGCTTCTTCAACAGTAATAACTCCTTCTTTTCCTACTTTATCAAAAGCCTCTGTTATCAATTCACCTATGGCTTCGTCATTATTTGCAGAAATTGAAGCAATTTGTTTTATTTTTTCTGAGGAATTACCAACAGTTTGAGCTTTTTTATTTAACTCATTTACAACCGCATCAACTGCTTTATCCACTCCTCTTTTTAAATCCATAGGATTTGCACCAGCTGTAACATTTTTCAAGCCTTCTTTTACGATAGCTTGAGCTAAGATCGTAGCGGTTGTAGTTCCATCACCAGCTAAATCGTTGGTTTTGGAAGCAACTTCTTTAACCATTTGAGCACCCATGTTTTCAAGCGCATCTTCAAGTTCAATTTCTTTTGCAACTGTAACACCATCTTTAGTGACTTGTGGGCCTCCAAAGGATTTTCCAATAATTACGTTTCTTCCTTTTGGGCCTAATGTAACTTTCACTGCATTTGCTAGAGCGTCAACACCTTTTTTTAAACCTTCTCTAGCCTCTACATCAAATTGTATTTTTTTTGCCATTTTAATAATTTTAAATGTTTAAACAATAGCGAGAATATCGCTTTCTCGCATGATTAAGTAGTCGTTATTTTCTAATTTTAGTTCAGTTCCAGAATATTTACCATAAAGAACTGTATTGCCAACTTTGACTGTGACAGGATTTTCTTTTGTTCCAGGTCCAACAGCAACAACGATTCCTTTTTGGGGTTTTTCTTTTGCAGAATCTGGAATAATTATTCCAGATGCTGTTTTAGTTTCTGCTTCAAGAGGTTCGACTAGAACTCTGTCTGCAAGTGGTTTAATATTTAATTTGCTCATTTTGTTATTTTTTTATTTTGTGTTCATCAATCATGCCAAATAAGTTAAACTGACAAATAGATTAAAAAAGTGTGTCAATTAAATGACACCCTGACATTTTTTTATTCTTTTACTGGTATTTCAAGTGGAATTTCATCAGGGAGAGTTTCGGGGATTGAAGTTTCAATTTGATTTGGATCTAATAATTTTGAATCAGAACTTTCAGTTCCTTTTTCAATTGTCAAATTAGACAAAAGAATTAAAATCAACAGAAGGGATGCTAAAACCCACGTACTTTTATCTAGAAAATCAGTAGTTTTTTTAACTCCACCAATTTGTTGGGAGTCTCCACCAAAACTAGAGGATAAGCCACCACCCTTTGGGTTTTGAACCATAATTACCAAAACTAATAGAAATGAAACAAAAATTATTAGGGCTAAAAATATCGAAAAACTACTCATGATTATTTATATTTTTTAAACTATTTTTTATACTTTTTATTTGGTCTGCAAATAAACTGATTTTTTCTGGATATTTCAAACTAAGAATTTCATAGGCTTTTACAGCATCCTTAAATTTTTCTTGTTTTAAATAAAGTTTTGCTAAAGTTTCGGTCATGTATTCTTTTTTGTTCAATTTGAATTCCTTAGCTAAATTTATATTGCTACTATTGTAATTGTTCTTGATTTCAGGCTTAGATTTTAAAAAATTATCTATAAGTTGATTTTCAGAATCTAATTTATTTATCGGTTTCGTTTTTTTAAGCCAATCAATAAAAGAATTTTTACTTTTTTCAAAATCTTCAATAAAATCATTATTTTTTTCAGTAATGGAGTGTATAGAGCTGATATTTTCAAGTTCTATAATTTCTCTCAAAATTTCTCTATTTGTAGTGAAAATAGAACAGTCTTTTAATGAATTATTGAATCTAATACTGTTATGAACTTTTAATCCAATCAGCTCTATTATTCTGGCAGTTTGAAAATAGGGGTATTGCTTTATAATTTGACGAATAGCTAGTGTTTCGTCTAAACTAATTTTTTTAGGACTTACAACGAGCTTAGAAAATTTCTTTTTGTTGATTTCTACCATTTCGCTAGTGAGGCATTAAAAATATCTTGAGTAATTCTTTCAAATATTATTTCGTGAGCTTCAGATTTTACATTCAATAATTGTGTTTCGGCTGGATAATCAAAGTAAAAAGAAAATTTTCTTTCAAAATCATCTTCTTCTTTTTTTAAATTTATAAATCTAACGTTTACTGAAATGCTAAGTCTGTTTTGAGAAGCTGTTAATTCAGATGTTGCGGTCATAGGGCTAACTCTGTATTCAATAATTTCGCCTTCATAAACTAAATCCCCATCAAGAGATACTAATTGTAAGTTGGTTTGATTTTGTAAAATATTTTGAAGTGATGTGGTAAAATCTCTATCAAGTCCTGGTTCAAAAATAGATCCCATTGTATTGCCAGCATCATTTTCGAAAAAATTAACTTGAAATGTTTCAGTTCCCTCAGGAATTGAAGCACCAGTAAAGGAATAACTGCCACACCCAAAAACTGTTAGAGTAATTAAAACATGTAATATGGTAATTTTTTTACTAAAGTTCAATGTCGTGTTGTTTAATTTTTCTATAAAGTGTTCTTTCAGAAATACCCAGTTCTTTTGCAGCAGCTTTTCTTTTGCCACCATTTCTTTCCAATGCTTTTATTATTAGTTCCAATTCTTTATCATGAATCGAAAGCGTTTCTTCTTCTCTGATTTCTTCAGCAAAATGATATTTATCATCACTCACTTCATGGCTTTTAAAGTCCACCTTTTTTTCGTTAATCTCAATTAGATCAGAAGAATTAGATGAGTTATTGTATAATTTTTCTAAAGTATTTTTCTCTTCACTTTTATAATCTACACCACTTTCTTCGCCATTGAGGTGTTTTGTAATTTTTTTAAGATCATTTAAATCTTTTTTCATATCAAAAAGAATTTTATACAAAATTTCTCTTTCATTGGAAAAATCGCTTGAATCTTTGTTCTTATTTATAACAGCAGGAAGATTTGAACTCAGCTCAGGTAAGTATGATTGTAATAAAGAAACCGATATATTTCTTTTTTCTTCTAATACAGATAATTGTTCAGCAACATTTCTCAATTGTCTAACATTACCATTCCATGAATACATTGTTAATAATTTTTGAGCATTTTCATCTAATCTAATAGTCGGCATATTATATTTTTTTGCAAAATCAGAAGCAAATTTTCTAAACAATAAGTGAATGTCCTCTTTTCTATCTCTAAGGGGAGGAACTTTAATTTCAACAGTACTTAGTCTGTAGAAAAGGTCTTCCCTAAATTTTCCTTTTTGAATTGCTGAATCCATATTTAAATTTGTTGCTGCCACTATTCTAACATTGGTTTTGTGAACCTCAGAAGAACCAACTTTAATAAATTCACCATTTTCCAAAACCCTTAAAAGCCTAACTTGAGTGGTTAACGGTAACTCCCCAACTTCATCCAAAAAAATTGTTCCACCGTCAGCTACTTCAAAATAACCCTTTCTAGAGCTATTGGCACCTGTGAAGGCACCTTTTTCGTGACCAAACAACTCTGAATCAATGGTACCCTCAGGAATAGCTCCACAATTTACTGCAATATATCTATTGTGTTTTCTGTGAGATAATTGATGAATAATTTTCGGAAAACTCTCTTTACCAACTCCACTTTCACCAGTTACTAGTACCGAAATATCAGTTGGTGAAACTCTTACGGCTTTTTCTATCGCCCTATTTAGAAAGTGGTCATTTCCAATAATTGTAAATCGTTGTTTAATTGTTTGAGTTGTTAATTCCATATTCAATTAATTAGATAAATTAATAGGCTCTCCAATTAGAGTTGCTGATGTACAGTCTTTAATGTACACGTTCACAAAATCACCAATTTGAAATTTTTTTTTATCAAATACTACCACTGTGTTTTGTTCATTTCTACCACTCCATTGGCTCTTTGATTTTTTTGATTCTTTTTCAATTAATACTTCAACAGTTTTGCCAATAAAATTGGTTGTCCTAAAATTACTATGCTCTTGTTGCAGATTAACAATTTCTTGTAATCTATTTTTCTTTGTTAGTTCACTAACATTGTCTTCAAATTTTTTTGCTGCCAAAGTACCCGGTCTCTCTGAATACTTAAACATATAACCAAAATCATATTTTATCTTTTTCATTAAATCAATTGTTTGCTGATGATCATTATCTGTTTCATTTGGAAAGCCAGCTATAATATCTTGAGATATTGAACATTCAGGAATAATCGCTCTTATTTCTTTAATTAAATCCAAGTATTGAGCTCTGGTGTGCTGCCTGTTCATGGCTCTTAAAATATTATCACTTCCAGATTGTACAGGAAGATGAATATGGTTACATATATTTTTATATTTAGACATGGTAAGTATAACATCTAAACCCATATCTTGTGGATTCGATGTGGAAAACCTAATTCTTAATTTTGGAAAAGTTTCTGCTACTAATTTTAATAGTTTAGAAAAATTTATTGCAGTTTTTTTTCTAAGATCACTAATTTTTTTAAAATCTTTTTTTAATCCTCCACCATACCAAAGATAACTATCGACATTTTGCCCTAGCAAGGTAACTTCCTTAAAATTTTTATTTACTAATAATTTAATTTCATCCAAAATACTTTTTGGATCACGACTTCTCTCTCTTCCTCTTGTAAATGGAACAACACAGAATGTGCACATGTTGTCACATCCTCTTGTTATTGAAACAAAAGCTGTGACACCATTTGATGATAACCTTACGGGATTTATATCACCATAAGTTTCGTCTTTGGATAAAAGAACATTAACAGCGCTCCTTCCATCGTTGATCTCTTTAATTAAATTAGGAAGGTCTTTATAAGCATCAGGGCCAACTACTAAATCTACAATTTTCTCTTCATCTAAAAACTTGTTTTTCAAACGTTCTGCCATACATCCCAGAACACCAACTTTAAGATTTTTATTGGTTCTTTTTAGTTTATTAAAACCTTTTAATCTTTTTCTCACCGTTTGTTCAGCTTTTTCTCTAATGGAACAAGTGTTTAATAAAATTAAATCAGCATCATTAATATCTTTAGTAGGGTTATAACCCTGTTTTGTTACTATCGAGGCTACAACTTCACTATCTGCAAAATTCATTTGACAACCATAACTCTCTATATAGAATTTCTTACTTGTGTTAACTATCTCATCTTTAAATCTTTGTAGAGATTTTCGATGGGGGGAAATAGGGGTGGACTCACTATTATATAGGTTTAGATTCTTTTCTAATATGGTTGTTTTGTCTTCCTTCATTTTTTTTATTTGATTGAAGTAAGGGTAAAAAAATATTTAATATTTGTTTCTCATCTTACAACTCATTATATCCAGATCTCTCATAAGATTATAGGATTTAAATAATACACAAAGATAATAAAAAATATGTCAATATGTCATGTGTATTAGTATGACAAAAGGGTTGCTTTTTTAAAGTATTACTTCGCTGGTATTATATTTAAAATATTTATAAATGATATTTAGTAAATAATTTATATTTACTTTCTAATAAATCTAAATTTTTAAGTGTCTAAAATTACTGCAATTATACCCACATTTAACGAGGAAATTCACATCGATGATGCCATACAATCAGTTCAATTTGCAGATGAAATTATAATAATTGATTCTTTTAGTACTGATAATACAGTAAAAATTGCAAAAAAACATAACGTCGTTTTAATTCAGCGTATTTTTGACGACTATTCGTCTCAAAAAAATTTTGCAATTGATAAAGCAACACACAATTGGATTTGTATTTTGGATGCAGATGAGCGTATTTCAATTGCTTTAAAAAAAGAAATTTTAAAAAAAGTTTCAAGTGAAGAAACTAATGAGTCGGCATTTTGGATATACCGTTCCAATATATTTATGAATAAAGAAATTAAATATTCTGGATGGCAAAATGATAAGGTTATTAGGCTTTTCAAAAAAGATAGCTGCCGTTACAATGGACAACTTGTTCATGAAGAAATTTATACAAAAGAAAAAATCGGATTTTTAAAAAATAAAATAGTTCACAATACTTATAAAAGTTTTGATATTTTTATTTCGAAAAAGAATGATTACGCTACTTTACAAGCCTTAGAGTTAAATAAAAAAAATATAAAACCAAACTTATACCATTTTATCCTTAAACCAATTATTAGATTTAATAGACACTATTTTTTTCGTGGAGGTATTTTTGATGGCGTTCCTGGGTTAGTTATTTCTTACGTAGCTATGTATACAGTGTTTATAAGATACTTAAAACTATGGCTTCTAATAAAGAAAATGAAGTAATTAAAATTAATAAAAATAAACTAAAAAAATGGCAAGTAAATCTAAAAATAAATTAAACAGGTATAGAAATTTAATAAAAGTTGTTAAAAATTACAGGTCATACATTTTTAGAAAATTAATTGGATTTAATAATGGTTTTAAATTTGAAATAATTGGTTTAGGTGATCTTTATGTTCCTAAAAATATGCTTGGTCCATTTAGAGAAAATTTTTTAGACGATATTTATTTTAAACATATTCCAAAAAAAATTTTTGAAAAAAATGAAAAACCTGTTGTAATTGATATAGGATCTAATGCTGGATATTTTTCATTGGCTATGTTTTGGAAAAAACCGAAAGCAAAAATCTATGGATTCGAACCACACCCATTTTGCTATAAAATTTCTATGGATTATGCCAAGAAATTTACAGGATTTGATTGGAATTTATACAACCTAGCTGTAAGTAATAAAAATGATGAGATATATTTAAACACAAATGATATTGAAAGTTTTACAACTGTAGCAAGTGTGTTCAAAAAAGGAAATAATATTAATTCTTTTGCTGTAAAGGCAATTAAATTTAGTTCGTTCATTAAAGAGAATAAGATTAAAAATATAGACTTTATTAAATTAGATTGTGAAGGTTCTGAATATGATATTTTGTATTCAATGTCAAATACTGAATTTAAAATCATCAAATCATTGTGTATAGAAACTCATAATGGAAAAAATCCTGATCAAAACTTAGAATCATTAAATTCTTATATCCAAAATTTGGGATTTAAAACCGTAACACTAGTTGAAGATGAATACTCTGGATATATATGGGCTTGGAAAAATTTTAGCCCAATCAATTGACCCTAGTTCTTTTTGAAATATGCCAAAAACTATCAATCATATTTTTTGAATCGTCTTTAATTAGGTTTAAGTTGGCTAATTATTTCTTTACAGGTCTTTCTATTTACAACATTTATTGCCAAAGCTCCCTCAACTTTCATGATAAAAATTCTTGAAGCCATATGTTTAAAAATTGTACATTTTTTTATGGGTTTTTTTTAGTCTAAGCTTGTCGGAGTTAAATCCTTAGAATTATAACAATAACGAAAATATGTCAAGAATAATTAACTCAAAAAATCAAACCAAGTTTTTCAAAAAATTATTGAATTAAAAAAAAAATATACTTTTGTCATCTTAATTAAAAACAAACTATGTCCAAAAATTTAGTAATTGTTGAGTCTCCCGCAAAAGCAAAAACTATTGAAAAATATTTAGGCCCAGACTTTAAAGTAGCTTCTAGTTATGGACATATTTCAGACTTACCCTCAAAGGAACTGGGAGTCGATGTTGAAAATGACTTTAAACCAAAGTATACAATTTCAAAAGATAAAAAGGATGTTGTCAAGGAACTCAAAAAGAAAGCGGATAACGCTGAATTGGTTTGGCTTGCCAGTGATGAGGATAGGGAAGGTGAGGCAATCGCATGGCATTTGTCTGAAAATTTAAAACTTGAAAATCATAAAACCAAAAGAATTGTTTTTAGAGAAATAACAAAAAATGCAATTTTAAAGGCGATTGAAAACCCTAGAGAAATTGATTATAATTTAGTTAATGCTCAACAAGCAAGAAGAGTTATTGATAGATTAGTTGGATTTGAAATATCTCCAATATTGTGGAGAAAAGTTAAAGGAGGTCTTTCTGCCGGCAGGGTTCAGTCTGTAGCTGTTAGATTATTAGTTGATCGTGAAAAAGAAATAAATAATTTTATTACAAAATCTTCTTTTAAAGTTGTTGCCAAGTTTGCAAATTCAACAGGTGTTGAATTTTTAGCTCAATACTCTGAAAATTTCAATTCTAAAGATGATGTCGTATCGTTTTTAGAAAAAAACGTAAATAGTAATTTCAATATATCATCAATTGAAAAAAAACCAGCAAAAAAAACGCCATCTCCGCCTTTCACTACCTCAACTTTACAACAGGAGGCGTCAAGAAAGTTAGGGTTTAATGTTAGTAGAACGATGTCTGCTGCTCAAAAATTATATGAGTCTGGTAATATAACCTATATGCGAACCGATAGTGTTAATCTGTCAAATGACGCGCTAAATTCTGCTGAGCATGTAATCTCTAAAAATTACGGGGATAATTATGCCAAAAGAAGAAAATTTAGCAGTAAAAATAAAGGGGCACAAGAAGCTCATGAGGCAATTAGACCAACCAATTTGGAAAAGTCTGATGTGCAAATGGATTCTGATCAATCTCGATTGTATAAATTGATCTGGTTGAGAACCATAGCTTCTCAAATGAGCGATGCGGTATTGGAAAGAACGACGTTTAAAATCAAGTCAAGTTCTTATTTAAATGAGTTTAGTTCGAAAGGTGAAGTAATAAAATTTGACGGTTTTTTAAAAGTATATATAGCAGGGGTAGACAATAGTGAAGATTCTGAGTCCTCTGGAATTCTTCCATCACTTTCAGTTGGTGAAAATTTAACCAATGTCAATATTGTGGCTACTGAAAAATTCTCAAGGCCACCATTCAGATTTTCTGAAGCTGCATTAGTAAAAAAATTAGAAGAGCTAGGGATTGGAAGACCATCTACTTATGCTCCTACCATTACAACTATCCAAAATAGAAAATATGTTTCAAAAGGTATCTTTGAGGGTGATGAAAGAAAATACACCGAATTGAAATTAAGTAATGGAAACATAGAAAATTATCAACGTACTGAAATTACTGGATCAGACAAAGGAAAGCTTGTTCCAACTGAAGTAGGAATAATTGTAACTGATTTCCTTGTTAACAATTTTAAAAATATTTTAGATTATAATTTTACAGCAAGTGTTGAACAGGATTTTGATAAAATTGCCAATGGTGATAAAAATTGGACTAATATTTTGAAGGAATTTTACGGAACTTTTCATCCCAATGTTGAAGATGTTAAAGAAAATGCTGAAAGAGAATCTGGAGAAAGGCTTTTAGGAGTAGATCCTGTAAGTGGTAGAAAAGTTATAGTTCGTCTAGGAAAATTTGGACCAATGGTTCAAATTGGTAAGATTGATGATGAGGAAAAGCCAATTTATGCAGGCCTTCTTCCATACCAAAAAATTAGTAAAATAAGTTTAGAAGAAAGCTTAGAATTATTTAAACTTCCTTGTTATTTAGGTGATTTTGAAAAAGAAAAGGTAGAGTCCAATGCTGGAAGGTTTGGTCCATATGTAAAACATAATAATATATTTGTTTCACTACCAAAAGGTTTAAACCCTTTAGAAGTAACTCTAGATCAAGCTGTTGAACTGATTTTAGAAAAAAGAAGAAAAGACGCTCCGATAGGAAACTATGAGGATCATGATATAAGTAAGGGTAAAGGTAGGTTTGGTCCATTTATAAAGTGGAATGGATTGTTTATAAATGTTAATAAGTCGTATGATTTTGAAAATCTGACTTTGGAAGAATGTTACGAACTTATCGAAAACAAAAAGAAAAAAGAAGCTGAAAAACTACTTAAGGTATGGGATGATGAAGGCATTAGAATTGAGAAAGCTCGTTGGGGAAGGTTTAATGTAATTAAAGGAAAAAATAAAGTAGAACTTCCTAAGGGAACTGATATTGAAAAATTTACAATTGAAGATGTAACAGCCTTTTTCAAAAAAAAATCAAATAAAAAATCAAAAAATAAAAAATGATTTCTGATTATCTTTTTACTGTAGAATCAGAAAATCTTAACAACAAGGACTTTAAAGGCAATTCTTATCACGTTTCTATAGATGATCAGGATTTCAAATTTATAGAAAGTGAATTAAGTCCAAAATGGTGGGTAGAAATTCCTGGCAATAATTTTAATAAAAAGTCGTTAATTCCATGTAGTAAAAAGGATTATAATGATGCTTGTAATCAGAAACTGTCAGAAAGAATTTTGTTAAGTTTGAAAAGAAATTTCGTATAATTAAATCAAAAGTTTATTTTAGCATCAAAAATTATATTATTTTTATAGCTACTATAATTTAGATTAAAATAAAATTTAGTGAAAAAATTATTATTATCCCTTGTTATTTCAGCCCTTATAGTTTCCTGTTCCAAATCTGATAGAGGCGAACTTATTGGAGCAAAAGCTGAAAAGTTTTTTCCTTCTCAACCCCTAGGGATGGTTCTTATTCCAAGTGGATCATTTTTAATGGGAATGGCCGATGACGATTATGTAAAATTGGAGAATGCCCCAACAAGTACAGTGTCAATAAAAGCATTTTACATGGATGAAACAGAAATTACAAATGGCGAATACAAGCAATTTGTAAATTGGGTAAAGGATTCTGTTGTAAGAGATGCTTTAGCTAAACGAGCAATATTTGAATTAGGAGATGCTCCAACTCAAGAAGATTTGGATAAAGATAATAGTATTAATACTTTCTATCCGACGTATGAAATTCAGGAGGACGTTCCTGATGAAGAAAAAGGAGGCTATACCTTATATAAAGAAGATGTATCATTTGGGATCGACTATGAAGACAAAAGTACTTATGCATTAAACTATGATAATGACATCCTTTGGGAACGAGAGGATTACCCTGATTTAGCTTATGCACAAGTTTTAGAGGGTGAGTTTGAAGAGGGTACAGGTTTTTTTCTTCCAAAGGAAGAGTCCTTTAATGGTGAAAGAACTTTTAATACAAGAAAAATTGAATACACTTACACTTATTTTGATGCAAAAGCTGCTATAGATTCAGATAGTGATACAAGAAAAAACTTTTTTAAAGAGAAAACCATTGAAATTTACCCAGACACAACTGCTTGGATAAAAGATTTTAGCTACAGTTACAATGAGCCAATGCATAATGATTATTTCTGGCACGATGCCTACAACGACTACCCAGTAGTTGGTGTTTCTTGGGAGCAAGCTAAAGCCTTTGCTCACTGGAGAACTATGTATAAAAATAGCTACCAACAAACAAGAAAGAAAAATGGACAACGAGTGGCTTCTTTTAGACTTCCAAGTGAAGCTGAATGGGAGTATGCTGCAAGAGGAGGATTAGAGTCAGCTACTTATCCTTGGGGTGGTCCATATACTATAGACAGTCAAGGTTGTTTTTTAGCTAATTTTAAACCTAACCGAGGAGATTATGCTTCCGATAATGCGCTTTACACTGTTGAGGCTGAATCTTATTGGCCCAACGACTATGGATTATATAATATGGCAGGAAACGTTTCTGAATGGACAGATTCGTCTTATGATAAAGGAGCATATAATTTTGATATGGGTTTAAATCCAAATGTTTCTGATTCTACTAATTTGAGAAAAGTTATCAGAGGCGGATCTTGGAAAGATATAGCCTATTTTTTAAGAGTAAGTGCTAGAGATTATGAGTACAAGGATGAAAAACGATCTTACATAGGTTTTAGAACAGTGCAAGACTACTTAGGTGAAGATATTGGTGAAAATGATAATCCTAATAAAGTTTTTTAATAATAAAAAGATTCACTACATTAATTTAATAAATAATAAGTATAAATATGAAAACAATTAAACACAAAAGATTTTTTATTCCAGATAACATATTAGAACTATTTTTTGGACTTGGAGCCTCTGTAGTTATAGTAGGTGCACTTTTAAAAATAACGCATGGTGATTTTATTTTTTCTGGCAATGTATGGCTAACTGCTGGTCTTATTACTGAAGCAGTAATTTTTGGTATTTCTGGTGTGAAAGGATACATGACGATTGATCCTGATGGTTTTGAGAGTGGTGATGATATTGAAACTCTTGAAGTAGAGACTCATGAACTTGCTAAGGCTGTTGCCACTTCAATAAATAAAATTACTAAGTTAAATGAGGATTTAACTGCTGCCAGTAAATCAATTGGTTCGCTTCACGTGCCTAGTGATATGAATGCTCACATGAGCGAATACAATGCCAATATCCATACTGGATCAGTTAAACTTGAAGAAATTAACAAATTATATGAGTCCTTAAGCTCTCACTTAAACGAAGTTAATGCTTCAACTAGTGAAATGCATGTTCCTGAGGGATTAAATGAAGAACTAGCTACAATGAAAAATAAAGTTGCTTCACTTAATGCTAAATACAAAGGAATGCTTAGTGCGATGAATAACTAATCAAATAAAAAATTATGGCTGGAAAATTAGACTCAAGGCAGAAAATGATAAACATGATGTATCTGGTGTTTATTGCGATGCTTGCTTTAAACATAGGTAAAGAAGTTCTTGCTACACTCGGAGTTTTAAATGACGATTTAGAATCATCTATTACTGAACTAGAGGCCTCTTCAACAGCAAGCTATTCTCAAATTGAAACAAATTCTGAAAAGTTAGATTATAAAATTGCTGCTAGTAAAGTTGTGGAAATGAAAGCAGAGGCTGACAATTTTTTCAATTATATACAGATTATTAAAGATTCTTTGTTGATTGGAGAAAATGGCGAGAATAAGTATTTAAAACAAATTCAAAATAAAGAAACAGGAGAGGAAATAACTAGAATGGCCTACCAAGAAATGGATAAGTCGCAAGTTTTAGATGATTACTTTTTTGAAGGAGAATTCTTAACTACAAATGGAGAACAGTATGTTAGTAATTATAAATCTTTCCCAACAAAACTATCTCAAATCTTAGACGATATTGTTTTTTTAGAGGAAGAATCTAAAATTGCAAGGACTGCTTTAGATGGTTCAAAAGGTGAGGATGGAGTAGAGATTCAATATGATTTTGAGTCAGCTAAGTTTGATTTGAAAAACAGATTCTCCTATTCTGATCAAATAGTTAATAGTGAAGGAACTACACAAGGATTCCTAGAGTA
>Ga0209425_10002661_pt1 | contig 19640 bp, 17 predicted proteins | sample COG_05_FD_184749 | JGI IMG/M metagenome (GOLD analysis project Ga0209425, IMG submission 184749) | Pelagic Microbial community sample from North Sea - COGITO 998_met_05 (SPAdes) (version 2) | ecosystem: Environmental > Aquatic > Marine > Neritic zone/Coastal water | place: Helgoland, sampling...
CAATTCATTTAAATCTTCATTTTTTGAAAATTTACTAATCATATGATCTGCGTTTGTTGTTTTATTATCAATTACTTTTTGTAAATGATCTAAAAAAAGAGTTTCATTTTTTTTGTTTTTATTAAGAATGTCTCTATTCTCTAAACCTTTTCTTGATAAATCTAATAGGGTTGAGGCCCAATAAAGCAGATCCTTACCCATTAGTTGAGTATTAAATCCTTTTTGTGGAGCTTCTAAGTAAGCATTAATTATTTTATCTTTGTCCCATTTAGAAACCAATTCATCAACCTCATCAAGATTTCCATATAATATCCCTACATTGAAAGCAGGACCTGCACACAAACAATCCCACCCACAAGTATCCATTGACCTTAACTCAATATATTTTTTTAACCTGTTTTCAGTAAAGACTGTACTTAAGTGAATTGATAAATCATTCTCATCTGGTAATCGATTATTGACCTCATTTATTTTTCCATTCATAAAATCTTTAAAAATATATTTTTGTCCAGAAATACAATTTTCTTGATCTTGAACAAACAAAATAGGAAAATTTATTATAAAATCTGCATACTTTTCAAAATTTAGATTTTCCAAAAATAATTTTGGCAAACCTCCTCTAGAAGTATGTTGCCAAACTTTTGAGCGATAGGATAAATAATTACTGTTTTTTTTTTCTACAATTGAAGAATTAGCAAATAAAGCTATAGAAATAGGAACTATCGAATTTACAATTTTAAATTTTTTAACAAAATCTTTCTCAGAATTATAATCAATATTTAATTGTGTGCCACAAGTTCGGTACATCATATCCAAACTTAACTCACCGCCTGATGGCATATCTTTTGTCATTAACTCATATCGTTTTTTTGGATTGTTTGGAATTTCATATAGTTTTGATATTGGATCAAATCCAGCACTTACTATTTTAATATCTAATTTTTTTGTTACTTGTTTTAATTCAAACAAATAATCTTGAGACTCAGCGCAAGCTTCATGAATATGATTTAATTTTTCACCTGATAATTCTATTTGATTTCCAGGCTCAAGAGTAATATTTTTACCTTCTTTATTTAATCCAACAATATTTTTTTTTTCATAAATTGGGTTCCAGCCAAATTCTAATAAAGCTGCAAACATTTCTTTTATCTTATGATAATTTATTCTCTTGTTATTTTTGTTGTCGAATAAAAATTTTTCATGTTCAATTCCAATTTTGAAGTCTTTAGATTGTTTTATACCAGAATTAAAATATTTAATAATTTGATCTTTAGAATTAATCATTAGTGTAAAATAATTATCTATTCTTAAATTTAAAGTAAAGAAAAAGGTTTTCTAGAAAAAATTTTTTCAACAATCGGCTTAAAAAAATCTAAGGTGTAAGATTTAAAATTTGGATCAAAAGAATTTTGATCATATTTTTCACAAAAATATACCGTGTCTTGGTAATATTTATGATTCTTGTATTTATCTCTTTTATTCCTATCTCCACCTAAATGATGCGCATAATAAAACATTTGAAATTCTCCATGTTTTTCAATTATCCAATGAGTTTTTTCAGTAACGTATGGTTTAAGAATCGATGCTGCATACTCTGAATGATTCATTGGAGCCAACTCATCTCCAATATCATGAAGTAAAGTAGCCACAATCATTTCTTCACTTTCACCATTATTATAAGCTCTAGATGCACTTTGAAGAGAATGTTCTAATCTTGAAATTTGATAGCCTTCAAGAGTTTCAGTGAGCCCTGACATAAATTTTAATAATCTATCTGCAGTCTTACTAGCAAAATCTTTTTCATGTTTATCTAAAAAAAGATAATCCTCTTTAGTTCCTTTTTTCATTTCTGTAAAACTTACTTTCTTCATAAGTTAATTATTTGATGCAGTGCTGAGTAAGGATAATTGAGTAACCTTATTATCACCAAGCTCATCAATAGGTTTTACAGGATATTCGCCAGTAAAATAATGATCAGTTAATTGAGGATAACTTACATTACGTTTACTAAAACCGATAGCTTTATACATTCCATCAATTGATAAAAATTTTAAAGATTTTGCTCCAATATATTCGCAAATTTCTTTATTGTTTTTATTTGCAGCTAATAATTCTTTTTTTGTGGGGGTATCTACACCATAAAAATCTGGATATCTGATTTCAGGACAAGCAATTTTTACATGTACTTCTTTTGCGCCAGCATCATAAAGCATTTTTACTATTTTATGAGAAGTAGTGCCTCTAACTAAAGAATCATCAATTAGAATAATTCTTTTATCTTTAATAGTTGTTTGATTGGCATTGAGTTTTAATTTAACCCCTAAACTTCTTATCTTTTGACTTGGCTCTATAAAAGTTCTTCCAACATAATGATTTCGAATTAAACCATGTTCAAAGTTTTTACCTGAGTATTGAGCAAATCCCAAAGCAGCAGCATTTCCAGAGTCTGGAACTGGAACAATTATATCTGCATCAAGATCATTTTCTTTGGCAAGTTCAATTCCCAAATTTTTTCTATGTTCGTATGCTGTTTTGCCATTTAAAATACTATCTGGTCTTGCAAAATATATATATTCAAAAACACAAGGACGAATTTTTTTAGGTGGGAATGGTTTAATACTTTTTAATTTATCATTTTCAATTATAACTATTTCTCCATTCTCAACTTCTCTAAAAAATTTTGCTCCAATTATATCTAGAGCGCATGTTTCAGAAGCTAGTACATAACTATTTTTAAGTTTCCCAATAATCAGTGGTCTGATTCCAAAAGGATCTCTAACTCCAATTAAAGATTTTTGTGTTAACATAACTAATGCATAACCACCTTGAATTTGAAAAATAGCATCTATTACTTTATCAATTGTTTTGGGACGTTTTGATTTTGCAATTAATTGTACAATAGTTTCAGTGTCGGAAGTTGTATAAAAAATTGCACCATCTTCTACCAGTTTATTTCTTAAATAAATAGAGTTTGTCAAATTTCCATTATGAGCGACTCCAATACCACCAGCATTAGTATCTGCAAAAAAAGGTTGGATATTTCTTAAAGTATTGCTTCCAGTTGTACTATATCTGTTATGACCAATTGCATAATTTCCTTTTAGATTTTTAAGAACCTTCTCTTTATTAAAATTATCTCCAACTAGACCAAATCTTTTTTCTGAGTAATATTTTTCACCATCAAATGTAACTATTCCACACCCTTCTTGACCTCTGTGTTGTAAAGCATGTAATCCTAAAGCTGTTAAAGCAGAAGCATCTTCAGCATTGCTAATTCCAAAAACTCCACATTCTTCTTTTAGTTTTGGATTATAATTCTTCAATTTTTTCTTTTGATTTTTGATACGTTTTTTCATCAGGAAATTCTTTCAATAGATAATTACTACCTTTTTCCAAATATGGAAAGATGTATGATTTATTCTCATTAATTGTCCATTTGTCGTAATTATATACGATATGAATAGCAGAAAATAAACATACTGAAATAATATAAGCCCTGAAAAATCCAAAAAAAAATCCAAAAACTGTATCTAAACTGCCAATACCTGTATATCTAACAGTTTTGCTTATTCCCTTATTTATCATCAAAACTAAAAAAATGACTATTATAAATATTGTAATACCTAGACCAACATCCAAAACATATTTGTTATCAATAACATCTTCTAAATATGGTTTTGCTCTTGGAAATATAATCAATGTAACTACATAGGCTAACAACCATTTTGCCATTGACAATATACTTAATACAAAACCTTTTTTATAACATTTGATTAGTGACAAAATAGTAATGACTAAATAAATTAAGTCTATAATTGAAATTAATTTATAAAAATTATTTAATGTGTCAAACATTTATTACTTTCCAAAAGGCTTTATCACCAATATTAACGACGGAAGTAGAGTCAGAACTGAAATCATAGCGAGTAACATTGCAAGTCCAGTAAACACCCCAAAATAAATTGTGGGAATAAATTTTGATAAAACAAGAATTGAAAAACCAAATACAATCGTTATTGATGTATTTAATATAGCAGAACCAACTGTTGAGTGACAAGTGATTAAAGTTTTTTGATAATCTTTAAGACTACTAAATTCTTCTTTAAATCGATAAATATAATGAATACTATTATCTACAGCTATTCCAATAGTTATAGCCGCAATAGTGATTGTCATCATATCAAGTGGAATTCCAAGAATTCCTATAATTCCTAATATAAAAAAGGCAGCAATGAAATTTGGAACTACACCAATAAGTGCTAATTTAATATTTTTAAAAAGAATTAAAAACATTCCAAAAATTCCTATCATTACAAGTCCTAAAGTTAGGATTTGAGATTTGAATAAACTTTGTAATAGATTATTGAATAAGATTAATACACCAGCTAACTTATAACGCTCCTTTTTAATTCCTAGTTCATTTTGAAGATCGTGATTAATCTTATTAATTAAATCGTTTCTTCTCAAATTTTCTTGAGAGTCTATAATTCTAAGACTAATTCTTGCTTCATTATCTTTAATTGAAATATATGGGTCAATAATTTCAGTTTTTATATTTTGGGGAATCTTAGAATAGAGAACACCCATTTCAAGTGTTCCAAGAGGCTTGTTATTATTAAGCTGCGTTGCAACATCAATAATAGATGAAAAAGATAATACTTTTCCAATTTGTGGTAAACTGTCTAAATAGTTGTGAACATTTGAAATTGTATCAATTTTATCTTTGGTAAACCAATATTTTTCATCGTCCTGTTGATCTTCGACACCCTCATCCCAATCATCAAAGTCATCATCCTCATCAGCTTTTTTTTTTTTAATTTCAGGAAATTTCAAAATAACTTCAAGAGGTGTTGTGCCACCAAGCTCCTCATCAATAAGTTTCATTCCTTTGTAAATTTCAGTTTTTTTGCTGAAATAATTAATAAAACTATTCTCAACTTCTAATTTACTTATTCCAAATACACTAAGTCCAATTACAATGATTGTAATAATGAAAATTGGTGTTTGGTAATTGAGGGATAGATCTCCAAGAAGTTTAGTTATTTTTGAGTCCTTATTATCCTTAACAGAAATATCTTTTGTAGGGGCAAAATTAAGTAAAGTTGGAAGTAGAGTGAATGTAATAATAAACGATGTAATTAATCCAAAGGTCATCATCCAGCCAAAATCAATAATAGGTTTAATTTCACTAAAGATTAAAGATAAAAAAGCTATTATAGTTGTTAATACTGTATAAAGAATTGGCCAAAACATTTTATCAGTTGTTAAAGATAAAACTTCTAAATTACTTTTAGACATATTTATCTTCCGGAGTTGCAAGAATCTTGTACTCATATGAATATTCATTGCCATTGTTAAAATTAACATTAATGCAATAAAGTTTGAGGAAATAACGGTTACTTTCCAGCCAAGCAAACCTAATAGCCCCATCATAATGATAACTGAAAAGAAACAACTACTAATAGGAATAACAATCCAAATTAACTTTCTAAAAACAAACCAAAGTGTTGCGATTATAAATGATAGAACACCTAGACCGAATACAATGATATCATTTTTGATAAATGTCATCATATCATCAGCAATCATTGGAATGCCACCCAGATAAATTTTACCAATATCTTTATAACTTTCTATTACTTCTCTTATTTCTAAAATATTTTTATGATTTTGTTTTTTAATTTGATCCCGATATTTTTCTATCTCATCTTTAGATTTATTTTGAAAATCTTTTAATTCAGGATTTTTTTTAATATTTACAATAATTCCACTTGTATTTCCGTTTTCACTAATAACGAAATTTCTAAATACAGGGCTATCCAATATCTCTTTAAAACCTCTATCTTTATCTACATCTTCATCTTTAAGTGTTTTAAAGCTTTCTAGTCGCTCTTGGAGAGGTGCTTCAGAGTTATTTAGTAGTGGGACATCTAATAGTGTTATAACGCTATGCACCCATTTTAAACTTTGAATTTTATATTTCAGACTCAACAAGTTGTTAATAGATGTGTCTTCAACCATCCCTTCATTTGGAGTATAAGTAAGAACTAAAAATTCTTTAGAACCGTATCTATTAGTAATTTCTTTTAAATATTCAAGATCTGGATCACCTTCAATTAACAAGGTTTCGGATGAAGCATCTAGCCTAAAATCCTTAGAGTAGTATCCAAAGCTTAATAGAGCAATTAATAATATTGTAAAGATTGATTTAGGGTTTTTTAGAACTATATTTTGATATAAATGATTAATCATTTACTCCTATATATTAGAATTTAATTATTTTGAGTATCTTTAAATTTTGTGAATCTCTCTTCAAATTCAAGAGTTATTTTGCCAATTGGACCATGCCTTTGTTTTCCAATTATAATTTCTGCTATATGAGCAACTTCATTCATTTTTGCTTGCCACTCTGCATGTTCAACCGTTGCTACCCTTGGCTCTTTTCTTTGTAGATAATATCCCTCTCTATAAACAAACATTACAACATCAGCATCTTGTTCAATTGAACCTGATTCTCTCAAATCTGCTAATTGAGGTTTGTGATCATCACGCTGTTCTACTTGTCTTGATAATTGGGATAGTGCCACAACTGGGACACCAAGTTCTTTTGCAATAGCTTTTAAGCCTTGAGTAATTTGGGAAATTTCTTGAACTCTACCATCTTTGTTATAAGTAGTGCCTCTCATTAACTGAATATAATCAACCACAATCATATCAAGACCGTGTAATCTTTTAATTCTTCTAGCTCTATTGCTCATTGCAGCAATACTTATAGCTGGAGTTTCATCAATAAATAATGGTAATTCAGCTATATTTTTTGATGTTTCTAAGAATTGATCAAATTGTTCGTCTGATATTCTTCCTCTTCTTATATCGTTCGATCCTATTCTTGCCTGTTCTGATAAAATTCTAGTTGATAACTGTTCTGAAGACATTTCTAATGAAAAAAAGGCAATTGATGATTTTTTTCCATTGTCTTGAATATGTTTTGCAGCATTAAAAGAAATATTTGTTGCTAAAGATGTTTTACCCATTGAGGGACGACCCGCAATGATAATTAGATCTGACTGATGTAGTCCTCCAAGCTTATCATCTAAATCTCTAAGTCCAGTTGGAACCCCTACAATTCCCCCTTCATTTTTATAAGCAGCTGATGCCATCTCAATTGTTTGTTTCATTGCATCATCAAATTTTATTAAAGAAGAATTAAAAGATCCTTTTTCAGCCAAATCAAATAACAATCTTTCAGAATTTTCGATGATATTTTGACCATTTGTATCTAGATCATTTACTTTTGCACTATCGATTGTTTGTTCTGAAATTTTAATTAATTCACGTCTTACAAACATATCATAAATTATTTTTGAATATTCAATCGCTTGTCTAGTAGATGTAGAGAATTTTGTAATTTTTACTAAATATTCTGGAACATTTAAATCATCTTTTTCATCCTCAAAATAGTTTTTGAGAGTAATTGGATTTGCAAGCATTCCTTTATAAATTAAATTTTCAATTGCACTATAGATTTTTTGGTGCATTGGATCATAAAAATTGATATTTGAAATGATAGTACTTATTTCATCAAATATTTCATTAGTAACTAAAATTGAACCAATAACTGATTGTTCGGCTTCAATATTATTTGGAAGTTCTTTAAATTTATCTTTAACGATGTTGAGATTATTTTCCACCACCTTAATTTATACAAAAGATTTTTTTAAGAAATTTAAAAAAACACTTGTGGAAGAAATTGTATAATTATTGAATTATTTCTGAAGTTTGCACATCAATGATAATTTCAGCATCAACTTCAGAGTGTAAAAAAATTTTTACTTTAAATTTTCCTAGTGATTTAATTTCTTGAACTGGTTGTATCATTGATGGTTTAATATCAATATTATCAATCTCCTGAATTAATTTAGAAATTTCAGTTGGTTTTACAGAACCATATAGTTCGTTATTTTCAGTACTTAATTTTTTAACAACATAATTTTTTTTATTAACTTTTTCTAAAATCTTTTTCGCTTCAATTTTTTTTGCATTATCTTTTTTAGATAGATCTGATTTAATTTTTTCTACTTCTTTAATATTTTCTTTCGAAGCATATAAAGCTTTTTTATTGGAGATCAAAAAATTACGAGCAAAACCTCTTTTTACATCAATTACTTGACCAATTGATCCAATTTTTTTTACATTCTCTAATAAAATAACTTTCATTTTATAATAATGCTAAATTTCTCGCTCTTTTGATAGACAACGACAACTCTCGTTGTTTTTTTTGACAAACATTGGTAATTCTTGAAGGTAAAATTTTACCATTTTCTGACATATATTTTTTAAGTAATTTAATGTTTTTGTAATCAATTTTCGGGGCGCCTTTGACTGATAAAGGACAGCTTTTTTTAAACTTATATTTGTTAGGCTGGAAAATACTTAATTTTGCAAAATTACTTTGTTTTCCTTTTTTATTTCCACTTTGACGCTTTGGCATAATTAATTTCCTGGTTTCTCTCTTTTTTCAATTTTTTCTCCATCATCTCTTTTTGAAAAATAGTTGGTGTCTAAATCAAAATTCTTAACTCTTACACTTAAATATCTTAATAATTTTCGATCTATTGACTCATTTTTCTCTAACTCCTCAATAACTTTTCCCTCACCTTTTATTTTAAAATGAATGTAGCTTCCTTTTTTATTTTTTTTTATTAAGTAGGCTAAATTTAACAGTCCCCAGTTTTCAGTTTTTACTATCTCACCATCATTTTTTTCGACAATTTTAGAGTATTTGTCAGTTAATTGCTTAAGTTCACTAGGAGATGTGTCTTGTCTAGCTATAATAGTGTGTTCGTATAAATTCATTTAAATTCTTTAATAAAACGTGAGGATATACTATTATAAGTCTTGAATTACAACACTAAAATAGGCAATATTAAATAATTTTCTTTATGTTTTCAGTAATTTTTCCAGGCCAAGGCTCACAGATTGTTGGTATGGGAAAAAATTTTTATGAAAAATTTGATCTTGTTAAAAAATTATTTAAACAAGCTGATGATGTACTTGAAATGCCTTTGTCAAAGATTATTTTAGAGGGCCCTAAAGAGGAATTAAACTTAACATTAAATACTCAACCTGCAATTTTTTTAATAAGTTATTCTATTTTTCATGTCATTAAAGAAGAATTTAATATTGACCTTAATAAAGCAAAATATTTTGCTGGTCATTCCTTAGGTGAGTATACAGCTATATCTTGTGCTCAATATTTAGACTTTCAAGATACAATTAAAATTCTTAAAATAAGAGGTGATGCTATGCAGAATTCAGTACCCAAAGGGGAAGGTGGAATGATAGCTGTTCTTGGTACAAATATTGAAAATGTAGAAAAAATTTTAGAAGATAATAGGAATAAATTTTTAGTAGAGATTGCAAATGATAATTCAGATGGTCAAATTGTATTGAGTGGAACAAATCAAGATTTAGAAAAGTTAAATTTGATTTTGAAAAATAATAAGATTAAAAACATAAAGCTTCCAGTGAGTGCTCCATTTCACTGCAGTTTGATGCATAAAGCAACTAATGTTATGAAAAATGAACTTTCAAAACTCCAATTTAAAAAAGGAGTCAATGTTTTAATTTCAAATATAACCGCTGATGAAATTTTTAATGCAGATGAATTAAAAGATTTATTAGTTAAACAAATTGAAAATAGAGTACGTTGGAGAGAAAGTGTAATAAATATGATAAACAAAGAAGTTGACCAATTTATTGAGATTGGCCCTGGAAAAGTTTTGTCAGGATTAATAAAAAGAATTAATAATGAGGTCAATGTCAGTTCAATTAACAATGTAGAGGATATAAAAAATATTAAAGTATGAAAAGTTTAGAAAATAAAAATATTATCGTAACTGGTGCTTCAGGAGGAATAGGAAATTCTATAGTTGAAAAATTATATGCGAGTGGTGCTAATATTTTAGCCTCAGGAACTCGAACTGAAAAACTTGATGATCTCAAAAAAAAATTTAATAATATTAAAATTTTAAAGTTTGATATTTCACATACAGATAAAATTGAGGAGTTTGTGGAAAATGCTTCAAATGAGCTTGGAGGCTTAGATTGTATAGTTAATAATGCCGGCATTACTCAAGATAACTTAGCAATAAGAATGAGTATAAATGAATGGAGTAAAGTAATTGATATTAATTTAACTTCAACTTTTTTAGCTAGTAAATTTGCAATTAAAAAAATGCTTAAAAATAAAAAAGGTAAAATTATAAATATTACCTCAGTAGTTGGGCATACAGGAAATTTAGGTCAAGCTAATTACTCAGCATCAAAAGCTGGTATTATTGCCATGTCCAAAAGTCTAGCAATAGAATATGCAAAAAAGAACATCAATGTTAATTGTATCTCACCAGGTTTTATTAAGACTGCCATGACTGATAAAATAGATGATAAATTTAAAGAAATTATTATATCAAAAATACCTTCTGCACGATTAGGAGAGCCAGAAGATATTGCTAACGCTGTTATTTTTCTAGCTTCAAGCCAATCCGATTATATTAATGGTGAAACTCTGCATGTTAATGGGGGCATGTATATGGCTTGACAATCTAAGTAATTAAACTAATAACGATTTTATAACAAAAGGATCAATATGTCAGAAGATGTTTCAAGCAAAGTAAAAAAAATAGTAGCAGATCACTTAGGGATTGATGAAGCTAAGGTTACAGAAGAGTCTAGTTTTATAGATGATTTAGGCGCAGATAGCCTGGACACGGTAGAACTAGTAATGGCTTTCGAAGAAGAATTCGGATCAGAAATTTCTGATAGTGAAGCTGAAAAAATCTTAACAGTAGGTGATGCAGTTAAGTTCATTGAAGGCAAGGCTAACTAATTAAAATTTAATGCCCACAGAAAATGATGGGGTGATGGTTATTTTGTCGTCTCCTTCGGGAGCAGGCAAAACAACACTTGTAAATCTTCTTTCTGAACAAAATAACTTTGAAATTTCAATTTCTCACACCACAAGACAACCTCGCCCTAATGAAACACCAAACAAAGACTATTATTTTGTAAATAATAATGAATTCAATAGATTAATTAAAAATCAAGAATTTTTAGAATATGCAAAAGTATTTAAAAATTTTTATGGCACATCCAGAACGCCTGTTATTGATAAATTGAATAAAGGTAAAAATGTATTATTTGATATTGACTGGCAAGGGGCTGATCAAATTAAAAATAAAAATTTAGATTATAAGTTAATTTCTTTTTTTATATTGCCTCCAAGTAAAGAGATTTTATTTGAAAGGCTATCAAATCGAGATATGAAAGATAAATTGATTGTTGAAGAAAGAATGAAACAATTCGAAAGAGATGTTCTTCATTGGATTAACTATGACTATGTTGTGATAAATGATAATTTGGAGTCATGCTATAAAAAAATTAATAATCTAATTCAAGCTAAAATTAACAATGGTTCAAAAGATTATGATCTTGAGTACATTAGAAATCATGTTGAAAAGTTAATCTCTTAACTTTTCATATTCTTCAGCAAGTTTTAAATATGTTTCCAAGTCTATATTTTGAGGTCTTAAATTTAATTTAATTCCAAGCTTATTACAAATGTCCATGTTATTATCAAATAATTGATAATAAGATTTTTTGATCATTTTTCTTCTGTGCATAAAAAAAATTCTTGAAACTTTTTCTAAACTTTTTGGATTTTTAAGTTTTAAAAATCTGTTTTTAGGTTTAAAAAATAAAACACTACTATCAACTTTTGGTTTAGGAAAAAAACTTGATGGCTTGATATCAAAAATTTTTTTAATATCTAATTTCCAATTTGATAAAATAGTTAACCTTCCATAATTTTTTGAATTAGACAAAGCCACAATTCTATCTGCGACTTCTTTTTGAAACATTAATATTAAATAATCAAACCATAAATTTTCATCATTCATGTTCAAGACCCACTTACATAAAATTTCAGTTGAAATATTATAAGGCAAATTACCAAAGACAGTTAATTTTGTATTTGCTAAAGAGTTTTCATCAACTTTTAGTACATCATTATTTATTATTTCAATTTTTGAATTAAAATTATTACTTAACAAATTTACCAAGTTATTATCTTTTTCTATAACAATTACTTTTTTTGGACTCTTTTCTAAAATTTTTGAGGTAAGGTTGCCTGTTCCTGGACCTATCTCTAAAATATCTTTATTTTTAATTTCAACGATACTTACTATTTTATCAATTATATTGGGATCAATTAAAAAATTTTGCCCAAGACTTTTTTTTGCTTTAATCACTTTTTATCTAAAAATTTCAAAGCATTAATAAGACTTTGTGGGTCAGACTTATTTTTTCCAATCATTTGCTTATTTGGCCCATGATCTGGAGAAACACGTAAAAAAGGCAATCCCATAGTTATGTTGATAGCATCATACTCAAATAAAGTTTTAAAAGGACCTAAAACCTGATCATGATACATTCCTAAAATAACATCAAATTTTTTTCTATTTGCTTTTAAAAATATTGTATCAGATGGATAAGGACCGCTAACATTAACACCATCTTTTTTTTTTGTTTTTATTGCTAAATTAACTATTTCTTCATCTTCATTAAATTTTAAAATACTTTCACAATGTGGATTGATTCCAGTAACAGCAATTTTAGGCTTAAAATTAAAATTTTTTATAAAAAAAGAATTTATAATTATAATTTTTTCTTCAATTAATTTTTTTGTAATTTTTTTGGAAACTAACTTAATAGGTAGATGTGTCGTTAAAGGGCTTACAGATAGCTTTTTATTGTATATTAGCATACCTACTTTTTTTGTGTTAAATTCACTGGAAATATATTCTGTAACTCCATGAAATTTATTTTCTAAAAAAGATTTTTTATTTATTGGACCATTAATTAATTTGTTGCTAATTCCATTCTTTATTAACTGAAAAGCTACTTTAAAAGATTCATCGATATACGTTTTTGTATTTTTATTTTTACTTCCTATATTTGATGAATTTTGTAATTTTATATTAATTAAGTTAATTGATTTATTATTAAAATTTACATTTTCTAAATCTTTAATTTTTAAATTCATTAAAATCATTTTAAATTTAAATTTTTTCATTTGTCGAATTAATAAATTTTTACAACAAATTAAAATTAAAGGACTTTTGTAACTATTTTTTTTTAATGCTTTAAAAAAAATTTCAAAAAAAATACTATCTGGCTCACCAGCAACTAATATAATTGGTTTATTTTTCATTAATCGAGTAATTAATTTTGGACTTATCAAAATAAATTTTTGAAAATTTATTTAATTGTTTATTAGTTTCTAGTTGTATTAATTTTTCTAATTCTTGTTTTTTATCAACTTTAACTTTATTGACCCGAACTTTTTCAATCTTTATAATTAAATAGCTATTACTTAACTTTATAACTTTTGTATGTTCACCTTCATTGATCAATTTTAAATTTTCTAATATAGATTTGGATAAACTATTTTCATTTATCCAACCCAATTTACCTCCAAGTTTTGAACTTTCTGAAATACTATAGATATTAGCAGTATTATTAAAACCTATTTCATTAATACTCATTTGGATTTCATCAATTAAATTTTCTAAAGGTAAATTCTTTTTTTTAGTAAAAGAAATTTCTGAAAGTAAATACTCTACTTGTTTATTATTATCTAATTTATCAATTTTTTGTTCGATATTAATTTTATCTATTTTAACAAGATCTTTATATTTTGTATAAATTAGTTCGTTCCAAAAAAGCTCTACTTTTATTTTTTCTTTGATTTCACCCAAGGTAAAAGTATTTTTTTCATCTAAAAATATCTTAAATTCTTCTTCAGTATTAAAATTTAGTTTTGAGTAGAGATTTTTTAAATATTGGTCTACAAATGAATTTTCACTTTCTGAATTTATAAATTTTTCAATTTCTAATTTTTTGATCATTTCATTTATTAGAGAATTTTTGGCTAATTTTATAATTTGATTATTATCAAGTTGAGAAAGATTTGGATTCAATATTTTTAGATAATCACTTTCTTTTTTGACATCATAACTTGTAATTATTTCACCATTTACAGAAGCTACTATAGAAATATTGGCTACTGATATTTTAGTAAAGCAAAGTAGAAAAATTAAAAAAAATATTACAACTTTATTCTTAATCATTTATTTTTAAGGTCTGGACTTCTTGTTTTACCAAATGGGATTATAGTAATTTCAAAAAATATACTTTCACTTGGTTTAAGCTCTCTATCGCTATAATAATCTTTATTGTATTCAATTGATGTAGTTAAACAATCATTTTTATATTGATACATAAAATTATAGTATTCAGTCAAGTCTGTAGTTTTATTTTTTCTAGTAGAGAATGACAAACTATTAAATTTATTAACAGAAAATATTGACTCATTAGATAGATACGAATTTTTTTTAGATGTATTGTTCTCATTAAGATAATCGAATTTTGTAACAAATTTGTTGAATGATATCTCTGTAATTAAATTTTCATAACTTATATCTGAAAAATTATTTTTGAATGAATTGGTGTATTTTGTAGTTATATATTCATTTGGGTTTAAAGTAATTTCACTAAAAAAATTTGAAGTTTTTTCACCCATTTGATTTGAACTTGATAAATTATCATTTTCTTCGAGTCTAAAATTATTAGCTAACTTAAAATTAAAAATTTCGTTAGATTTATTTTTGTCAAAAATGGAATAATCACTTCCATAAGCAATTGAAAGACCACCTTCAGTCGTAGAGCCAGTAAATCTATTTATTGAATAAATATTACTTAGATCAATTTTAGTTTCATCATTTCTATTATCTTTTGTATGAGGTGGTGCAATTTTTAATGAAAATTTTGGTTTTAAAATTTTTTGATATATCTCATTCTCTCTAATTAAAGGCAAAGATGAATTATATTGAAAAATACTTGATAAATAAAAATTTTCATGGTTTTTATAAGTAGAATTTTTATTGCTTGAATTGGTATTTTTAATCAAAAATTCGTAATCATTATAAAAGCCATTTGACGTTATTTTGGGATAAGATTTAAAAATAAGATCATTTACATTTGTTCTTTCATAAACATTAGTATTATAATTTCTTGCTAAAGCTTGAGATTTAAAAGAAAAATTTCCATTTAAGTTAGTTTTATTGTCAATATTTTTTGTCAAATCAATTCTAGGAAATATATATTCAAATCTATCGTGATCATTTTTATCTAAATCTTCATACACATTCGCATTTAAACTAATTGATATTTCATCAGAATATAAGTCTAAACCTAATGAATTTTCTAAGAAATTGTTGTCGGTAATAAGTTCACTCTCTATTTTGTCAGTCTTTAAATAAGTATCATTTGAAGTTTGTTGAATTTTTAAGTTAATTTTATTATCTTCAAAACTGTCTAGATCAAGTTTTTTGTCGAATTTATAGAAAAAATGATCTTTTGAGCTTTTATTTTTTTCAGTAAAATAACTAAAATCTGCTACATGATTACTGCTACTATTAACATGTCTATACTCAGTTTGTAATAAAATTTTTTCATCAGGATAAAATCTTGGAGAGAAGGTGGCATCTCTGTTTTCAGCAATGGCTAAAAAATATGGTGTATTTAAAAAATTATCAGAATTACTAGAACTTTTAATAGCAGGAATTAAAAAACCTGACTGTCTTTTTACTGTAGGGTCGGGGTGAAAAAATTTAGGAAAATAAAAAACTGGAACATCGTAGATTTTTAAAAATGCATTATCATAATTTATAATTTTTTTTTTCTTATCGTGTTGTATTTTTTCTGCAGACATTTCCCAAGGAGGGCAGTCATCTCGCTTTTTACAAGTTGTAAATACTCCTTTAGTAAATTCTGTTGTATTTTTATCATTAATTATACTGTTTGCTTTCAATCTTGGTTCGTTGTCTTTATCAAAAGATGAATTAACAAAATCTACACTTATATCTTTTCCAAATAATTTACCTGATTGTGTATTTATATAGGCAAGTTCAGTTTTAACAGTATTTTTATTTATATCTTGAAATTCAAGATTTATTACTTTTAGTAAATTTTTGTTTACTTCAAATATAAAACTATCAACAACATAAGTGTTTTTAGAACTATCTTTTAAAATAGTTTTGGTATTAGAATTTATCAAATCATTTAATTGATCATAATAAATTTCTTCTGTTTCTATAGAAAAATTCTTATCTTTTTGATTTATTTTTACATTTCCCTTTGCTTCGATAGAAGAATTTTTTTGATCAAAAATTGCCTCATTAAATTTAATAGATAATTTCTTAGATTTTTTAAAGGCACTTCCATTTCCATTAGATTTTAATATATCTAGTTCTTTTAAATATTCAAATTTATCAGCATTTATTTCTAAATCATTATCAGAAGATACAGCCTTACCTTTACCGGCTATGATTTTATTTTCTTCTTTAAAAATTTGTAAATTTTTTGTTTCAAACTTAAATGTATTAGCGCTAGCAAAGTTGCAAAAAAAAATTGAAATTAAAATTAAAATTATTTGTTTATTTATCATTTATATTAACTAGCCCTATACTTGATATTAAAGATATAATAATTAATGGAAAAGAAATTGATAAATATACAGGAAGTTTGCCATTAGTTCCCATTGAACTAAAAATAAAGATTAAATAATAAATTGCTACTGACATTAAAATACCCACAACAACATGAAACAATTGAGATTTATTTTTTGAAAAATTAAACATAATTATCGATGATAAAATCGTTAAAATTCCATATAATAAGGGTGTGGTAAAAAGTTTAAGCAAAAAAATATCAATTTCGTCAGAGGAATAGCCAAGTTTATTAAACTCTTTTTTTTGGGTAAAAAGCCCAATTAGATTTAGAGTTGAAATGTTTGAAAAAAGATTATTAATTTTTTTTTCATTAAAGTTAGTTGATAAAATTATATTTTCATTATTAATTTTTGAAATATTTTTTTGAGTTATTTTAGGCTGGTATATTATCCAGTCATTATTTTTAATATCTACCTTTTTAGATTGGATTGTTCTCAATAGCTCGAAATTATTATCAAATTCATTGATTATCGTTTCTGCCAGGAAATTACCTTTTATGTACTTCGATTTAATGATAAATTTTTTATTATCAACTTCATCTTTAATCCAAAGCCCGCTATCAGTAACCATAGCTAGATATTTATTGTCATTAGATAAATCATTCTTAATATTTGAATACTGAAATTTAAGCATCGAAGAAAAATTATAAAAAATTAAAATATTAAATATCCCAATACAAATTGATAAAAAAAATAAAATCTTAATAATCTTTAAATTATTAAGACCATTTTTTTTTAATAAATTTAGTTCATCAGTTGTAAATAAATCATAAAATAAAAACTGAGTGGTTAAAAGAAAGATAAATGGAAAAATTTCAAACAATGTGATTGGAGCGTTTAATAAAGTTAAAAAATAAGGGTATAAAAAATTTACTTCATAATCTTTAAAAAAAGAAAGTTCTTCAAGTAGACTTAAAATAATTGTTAAAGAAAAAAATATCAAACTTATAAATAAAAATTTAATTATAAAATTACTTATTAAATATCTTTGATAAACTTTAAACATGGCGAGTAACTCTATAAAATAAAAAATAAAATACAACAAACATAATTATTGGAAAAAATAAGATTAATGTTGTTAAATATTCTGAAGTTCCAATATATCTGATTGATGCCTCAGAAATTATTATTAGTAAAAAAACAATAAAGAATATCATAAAATTATATCGTCTATAGTTTATATTTTTTTTTGATTTAATAATCAAAAAACAACTGATTAGAGTTATTATGGGTAAGAAAATAGGTTTATAAATTCTTTTAAATAATTCTCGTTTTATCTCTGGAATTATTTTTTTACAATCGTAATTCATTGTTTCAATTTTTTTATAACCACGAAAAACATCAAAACAATTTAACAAAATAATAGTATTTATTTCTTGAACTTTTGGAACAGTAATTGTTCTTGAGCTTAAATCGTCTAAATTAAAATCAATTTGATCAAATTCAAAAATGTTTATATTTGTGTCTTCATTATTAATAACCCTACCGTTAGTTAATTTAAATTTCTTAATTATTTTATCATTAACTAAAAATCCCTCTTTAGCATAAATCATTTTAGAACTTTTATTTCTAAGATCTTCTATAAAAATATCATTATAGGAACCATCTTCATTTTCTTTATCTATAAAGATTGTCATATTTTTTACTATATTTATAAATTTTCCCTCTTTTATTAATGATGTGAAAAAGTCAATGTTGGAGTTTTTTAAATACTCCCTAGCTTTATATTGTGATAATGGTGATACAAAACTACTTAAAAATATTTGAAAGATCATAAGATAAATAGAAAAAATTATTAACCTATTTAAAAATTCAATTTTAGTAATTCCGTTAATCCAAAAAATACTAAGTTCATTTCTTAATTCATAATTAATGATTATATAAAATAATGATATGAAAAAAATAAAAGGTAATATTCGATTTATTATCTTTGGAAAATTTAACAATGTATAAGAAAAATAAACGCCTAAGCCGTGACCATCCTCTGTAACAAAATCAAAGTAATTTACTGCTTGAAGCGTCCACACTATTAAGCTCATTATTAACAAAGATGTTAAAAAAAAGTTAAAGGTGTCTATATATAGCTTTTTAAATATGAATTTTTTCATTGAAATCAAATTTTAAATTTATATATACCATTAACACGTATAGAGTGTATTAAAAATTATGACTATCCAAATTAGTTACAAAAACTCAAATTACAAAAAAAACTCGAATAATCTTGTTTTATTTGTTGATGAAAATTTTAATATTAATGGTCTGAAAAAAAATGTATCAAATGCTGAGTTTTCTTACATATCTGATTTGCTTAAAACTAGTGATTTAAAAAAAGACTTACTTTTTTTTGAAATTAACTCAAAAAGGACAATATTTTTAATTTCCATTAAAAAAGATTTAAAAACTTCAGATGTAGAAAATTTAGGTGCAAAATTTCATAAATATATAAATTATAATAAGGGAAATAGTTATTTTGTAAACTCTGATAATGCAAATAGTAAAATCAAAAATTTTATAGGTTATTTCCTTCATGGATTGAAATTAAAATCTTATGAATTTAATATTTATAAATCAAAAAAAAAAAGAAAACTTATTTCAATTAATATAATTGGCAATAAGAATAAAATTTCTACTCAAAATCAGTTAAAGTTTAAAGCACTTGAAATAGGGACTTTTTTTGCAAGAGATCTTGTTTCTGAACCAGGAAATATTTTACATCCAGATGAGTATGCAAAAAGATTAAATTCTTTAAAAAAATATGGTTTGAAAGTAAAAATTTATGATCAAAAAAAATTAAAAAAGTTGGGAATGAATGCATTGTTAGGAGTTGGACAAGGGAGTATTAGAGGCTCTTACCTAGTAACAATGGAATGGAAAGGATTAAAAAATAATTCAAAACCTTTAGCTTTTATTGGTAAAGGAGTTTGTTTTGATACCGGTGGTATTTCACTTAAACCTGCAAAGTTTATGGAGGATATGACTTATGATATGGCTGGTTCAGCCACGGTAGTTG
>Ga0209425_10002664_pt1 | contig 19630 bp, 19 predicted proteins | sample COG_05_FD_184749 | JGI IMG/M metagenome (GOLD analysis project Ga0209425, IMG submission 184749) | Pelagic Microbial community sample from North Sea - COGITO 998_met_05 (SPAdes) (version 2) | ecosystem: Environmental > Aquatic > Marine > Neritic zone/Coastal water | place: Helgoland, sampling...
AGCACTATAAGCTATCCAGTCTCCTCGCTTGGCTCCTTCAGGTTCGATATATTTTGTTTTTATCAGACGAATTTTGTATTTTGGAAAGACTTTGCCTTGGGATACGGCGTTATATGAAAAAAACATCGGGCCTTTGTTTTCTGGAATGAAAAATCCTTCAACAATAAACGCAAGTTTTAAAAGAATAACAACTGGCGATGTGACAACCAATAAAACAAGCGCAACAACTTTATCAAAGAGCAATTTGAAAAATTTCTGCTTAATCGAAAACTGCTCGTGAAAAATATAAGAAAACTTTTGTTTTATAAAATCTGTTGGTGGTTTATAGGGAAAAGCCTTGCTTGAATAATTCATTGATGTAATTCTCATCTGGGTTTAAGTCTAAGTACAACAGATTTATTAAGTATTTTGGGGAGAAATTTAAATGGAGAATTGTATAAAAATTTTACATCGCCATAACTCTTTAATTCATCTAAGAACTTAAACAAATCAAAGCCATGACGAGGTGAAATAAATGTTCTTTTATCATACAAATCAAAACGATTATGTTTATCAATAATTTTTCCAAAAAAAACAGATAAAAATAATTCTTTCATGGAATATTCAGTTTTTCTGCTTTTAAGATATTTCCTTCCAAACTCTTTTAAAAAAAGAATTGGCCCATATTCAATTGGAACTTCAATGATACATGACCCATTTTTTTTGAGATTATTAGAACATAACTTATAAAACTTCATACGCTCAGTCAAAGGCAAATGTTCTAAAACTTCTAAACACAAAATTAAATCAAATTTTTTCGATGAAATATTCTTGATATTTTTTAATGGAATACAATTATTACTGTTTGGGATCTTTTGAAGGTTTTTTTTGAGATCTTTAAACATCTTGGATTCAGGTTCAAATAAAATTATTTTACAAAGTTTATTTAAATCAAGATTTTTATATAACTCTCCGTCGCCTGTTCCGTAATCTAAAATAGTTTTAGGCTTAAGTGAATTAATTAATTTTTTCACATAAAAGTTACGTTTTAAGTGGGCAAATCTCACCATGAAATTTTTATGGTTATAGGTTATATCGGCATAAGAGGTATGTTTCATATAAAGTAAAAATTAAGGAATGTACTGGATTTTAATATTATTTTTATTGGTAAAGAAAATTTTTATAAATACAAAAGCTCTCAAGTACCTTGGAATATAGATACTAGGTTTATATAAACACCTTATTAACCATCCTAAATACAACTTATCAATAAACATTGGAATTGAAGCCTGCTTTCCTGTGTGGAAACTTATTGCGGCTCCGGTGCAAATTATTGTTACCTTGAAGTTTAATTTTTTCTTCAACCATGCCCCAAGTTTTTCTTGAGTACCACCGCCTAAATTAATAATAATAAAATTTGGTTTAATAGAACTAATAAAATTGAGTAAATCATAATCTTTTACATTATTCTTTTTATAAAAAGGAGCTATGTAAGATTTAAATTTTGAAGAGCATGCATGCTTTTTCATAAACAAATAATTCGCGCAATCCTCATCTTTTGATGGATTAATCAAAATATAGTTATCTACTTTATTTTTTTTAAAATATTTAACTATGTCTTTAAAAAATACCAGTCCTGAGTATTTTGTAACATTAATTCGACATATTCTTAAAAGAAGAGTAAATAATCCGCTATCAAAAATATTATAATCTGCGTGAATTAGTGCATTTTTATATTCATTATCGTATTTTATCGAAACTAATGCCGGGGCTGCTGGCGCACATATTAAAAGTTTTTTTTGTTTATTATGTTTAATAATTCTTTCAAAACCTACATTATGAAAATTAATATTACAAAAATTAATTGATTCTACAATTTTCAATTTTCAATATACTTTCTATTTATTAATAGGTAGTCAGCTTGAATTAGGCGGTCAGATGAAAAAATCTGATTTGAAACTGTCGTAGGAACAAAATCTCTCATTTCAAGATACCTTAATACTTCATCAAAGAGTGGCTGATTTCGGTAAAGCTCTATATGTGAGAGCTCGATAAAAATATATTTTATATATTTTATTTTATAATTAAACCCCTTCAAAACCTCTAACTCATAACCTTGAACATCAATTTTTAATAAAGAGCCTTTAAGGTCAAAAATTGAAAGCATTGTTGATCCAGTCAAAACATTAACATTTTGTGATGCTAACACGATAGCTTCATTAAAAATTGATCCAACCCTATTAGGTCTTAAAAACGATGAGGAATCAGAAGATTGAGTTATATTTATTTTTAAGGTACTTTTTTTACTGCCCAAGCCAACATTAATACATTTAATATTTTTATTAGCTGAAAATATAAGATTATATTTATCGCAACATTGTTTTAACGGTTCAAATGCAATAATTTTTTTTTGAGGGAAAAGATAGTTGGTTAAAAGGCTAAATTGACCATTATTTGCTCCAACATCAATTAAATTATTAAAAAACAGGGATGAAATAACATGTTTATGCTCTACTGATGGGCAAGTATTAAATTTTAAATAAATATTTAAATACTTCCTATTTAACAGCAGAAATAGAATTTTTTTGAGCCTAATAATGAATAATTGCAAATCCATTTTTTATTAAAGCATACAATAACAAAAAATGGAATTTTAAAACTATGAATAAAATCTCTATTTATTATTAACCTTTTATTTAAATAGATAATATTTCATCAACCAGCTTCCTAAATCTTTGATTATTTAAACTTTTATACTTTTGATAACTATTAAATGCATTTATTGAGATACTTTGAAATAAATTTGGATCAGATATCCAATTTAAAATGACCTTTTCTGCCAGGTTAACAAAGTTTTCTGATGGAGACACTCCAAAACCATTTTTTGACGATATAAATTGTTCAATGCAACCTCTTTTGTATGTTATGACAGGGATTCCATTGCTCAGTGCTTCATGAATCACAATCCCCTCTGACTCATGAATATATTTTGTTGGAAATAATAACAAGTCAATTGATTTATAAAAATTTGATTTTTCAATTCCTTGTACAGGCCCTATATAATTTATGTTTGAATTCATAGAAATTCTCTTCTGTATTAAGTTTTGGACTTTCTTATTTTGATAAGAGCCGGCTAAAATAAAGCTAACTGGTAAACCAGCATTATTCATTCGGTCTGCAATATCTATAAAATCTTCTATACCCTTTTCAAAAGAAATATTGCTAATAAAGCCTATTGTCTTAAGTTTAGATCTCCTAGAGAAAGCTTCGTAAGTTTGCTCAGTGGTGATAACTCCAGATAATATTCTTACTTTGACAATTGATGGGTAAACACGCAATAGATCATTTTTCATTTTCATACAAGCAACAATATGCACTGTTTTTTTTCCAGCAAAATGAAATACAAAAAAACTTAGTAGGCTAAATTTGTTTAAGTATTTATAACTATGGTGATGTATGAAAATTTTTTTTGAAAAAATCTTACACAACAATAAAATAATAAACTCATAGAGCTGTCCCAGCCCTCCAGATAAGCTAATGTATACGTTGCTAATTTTTCCCATAATCAAAAAGTAAAATAGTCTAAAAAACCCACAAACGTATCGATAATTTTTTTTGTAAAAGTACCGTAAAGAAAAACTCAAAGATTCTGGACTGTAATTTATAATTAAAGGATTGGAATCAATAGAGGAAATGTGTTTAAGTATAAATTTGTTAAAAATTGACATACCAGTAACTGGTTTAGGAAAAATGCCAATCATACAAAGCTTTTTTTTTGAATTTTTGATAAGAATAATTATGAATCTTTAATTAAATTTTTAAAATTGTGACTACACACATAAAGTTAACCCTCTCTTAGTTTTATGTAAATATTTAAAAAAATATTTTAATAAGGAACCAAGTTGAAAAAACTCAATTCATTTAAAAACACCATAAAAAATTTATTAATTTACAAATTTAAATTAATAAATTTATTGATAATATAGCTTAGCGAAAAATAAAAGCACAATAATCGAAATAATTATATTATTCATTATAGAAATATTATTTTTTTAGTAACTTTTTTAATGCAAAATCATACTTGCAAAAAAGTTGTTTTAAATATAAATAATGTTTTTCATTCATTGATAAACTTTCAGGATAGCCCTTGCCTTTTTGTGAAAAGTTAATATTTTTAATAAAATAGAAAAATGGTATTTTGATTAAGAAATTATAATAGATAGACTTAATTAAGGTATTATTTTTAAAAAGATGATAAAAAAACATATAAATTATATTTGGCGTAAAAGATTTTATGCGATCTAATTTTTGCTCATATAGAGGAGGATCAACATCAAGAAAAGTTGAAATTTGTTCAAGTGTTTTCTTGGGTGATTTTATCATATCCTCAAAAAAGATTACTAAAACATTTTTTTTATTTATTTGATCCCGCCATTCCATGATCCGTCTGGCATAATTAGAATCTTCTAAATAGTTATCAAAATACTCATTATTGAATTTTTTATTTATTATTTGATCAATAAAATCATCATAACTTATATCACCAATAAACTTAAATTCTTTCCAATGCATATAAGTTGATCGCAATCTGTCAAAATGTGACCTAATCACAAAAATTGCTTTTGTATTGTTTTGTTTGCAGTATTGTAAAGCTCTTTCATGTTTATAGTTTGTTGGTGTAGCCTCAAATAATAACTTACCGTCCAAATTTTTAGGGTAAAATTTTGTGAAAAAATCACTCTCATTTGATACATCACCAAATCTTAATTTACTCCATTCTTCATCATTGAAAAAATTCGTTTCTTTCACAACGGAACCAATAAAAAGGTCCTTGTGAGTTGATAATAAGTAATACAAAAATGATGTTCCACAACGGGGATAACCAACTATCATAAAATCTAATTTTTTCATAATTTAATTTTTTTTAATAAATACCAACAATCGTACCACTTAAAATACAGAAGCATGATAACTTAGTGTTATAAATAAATTTTATTTACCAAAATTGTCCCTATCAATACTACTCTTATATGTTCTATATATCTCATGGTTCCTTAAAAATTGTCTGTTCTTATTCATCAATTCAGCATCAAAAATTATATCTTTAGGTAAATTATATTTTGAATAAAAGGGGTTGCATCTATCTATTATTGACATCCATAATTGCCAAGTTAAAAGTTTTTGAATAATTTTCGGTATGAGAAATATAATTTTCTCAGTCACGCTCATGCTGTAAAAAGGACGATTTAGAGCTTCAATGTCAGGAACATTTATATCCTTAATATTCTGCGAAGAAAAATTAAAGAATTGAAATACGCTTTCTCTAGCATAAGTTAATTTCATAGTTAAATTAGAATATGACTTATTCCTTAATGGAATTTTTTTTAATAAAGATTTAAAATAAAATAATTCTTTATCTGTAAGATTAAATAATCTTTCCCAAGGGAAAAAATATCCATATTGACTTGTTGGAACAATGTACACTTCAGAAAATCTATCTGTATAGAGCTTTTTAAGTCTTTCGTAGTCAAAACTTTTATGATCAAACCCCATAAAAAATTCAGATGGGTAAATTATTTGATTAGTTTTAACTGTTTGCACATACAAAGCCGTAAGATAATCAACTGGATCCCGCAATGTAATGATTATTTTAGCATCCCGTCCAAACAAATCTAGAACATTATCAGCACAAGTAGCCCAAACTTTTGGGTACCATCCCAAAAGGCTCTCGTAGGAAATCAACGTATTGTTAGACGATAGGGCAACATTAAGATCTTTTTTTTGTTGATCTGAATATTTTAAATCTTGAGATTGGATAGTTATGAATTCAGCAGGGTTATAAACAAAACTCTTAGATTTACATAGTTTTGGAAAAATATGTTTTTGGAAAGAGGAGGTACCTGTCTTCCCCATCCCAACATGAACAATTAATAATTTCTTATTCATTTTTATTGCATTTCATTAAGTAAAGTTTGAATAAATATAAGTAATGCGCTTTCCATAAGTGCATTGAGTGTATTGATTTGTAATTGTGGCAGAGTTAATTTTTCCACCTATATGTATTCTTTATAGCGCTGTATTATAAAAAAATCAATTATAATTTTTTTTGGTTCAACATATATTTAATATAAAATTTTAAGGAATCCAAGAATAAAAATAGTAAATTCTTCCATAATGGAATTATTTTGAGTTTATATTTAATGCTGAAAACTTCAACCATTGATTTGATTTTGGTATTACTTACACCGTAAGGATCCATCACTACTGATACCTGATCAACAAATAAAAATCTTGCGAACCTAGCTGATCTTAAAAAAAAATCATAATCCGAAGCATACATATAATCTATTGAAAATCTATTATGCTTATTAATAAAACTCTTGCTCATTAGCATTCCAGGGTGTGCAATATTCATATATCTTTTTAACTTTTCCCAAGAATATTTCTGACCATAAACTTTGTTTCGGCATTCCATTTTGGAGTTGATAAAATCATAATCACCGCTATAAACTTGCTTTATTAAATTAGATAGCGATTCATCACTCTTATAAACATCTCCAGCGCCTAAGAAAGAGCAAAATTTACCGCTAGCAAGATTAATTGCTTTGTTCCAAGCATCATAAATTCCTCTATCTGATTCAGATATAATTGTTATTTTAAACGGACTGTTTGTTTTAGTAATAATTTCGACTGTCTTATCAGATGAATTATTATCAACAACAATATACTCAAAATCTTTATATGTTTGATTAATTAAAGAATTTAGAGTTTTTTTAATATTTTTCTCTTCATTAAAAGTTGCTGTAATTATTGAAAGAAAAGGTTTTTTGTTTTTTTTTAAAGGCTTCATATAATATAAAAAATATTCCAGACTATTTTTTTAGCGATAATGAATTGATCGAAATTCGAACCCCATAATACTTTTGGTATGGCGATGACATTAATTCTTTTTCTATTAGCTCTAGTTGATGATCATGAAGAAATTTAGCTTAATTTGAATAAATGGTTACAGTGCTTATTTGTATTTTTTTACGCCTTGATTAGTATTTAGTAAGTAGCTATATAAGAAAAATGTTGCCAAAAATAGTGCAGTATGCCATCTAGTGATTGCCATAAAAGGTGAGAACAGAAAATCCCAAACAAAAAATATTACTCCAGTATAAAAATATATAGGCAATACATTAATGTTAAGTATAAAAATTTTAAGCACTTTATTTATCAACACCAACCAAAACAGTCCGCCAAAAATTCCTGCCCATACAACCGAACCCGTCAGAAAAGAATGAGCAGGTACCAATTTTATTTTACTATAATCGGCACGAATATTCTCGTATCCAAGTTCTAATTTTAATTCATTTATCATATCAGTATAATAAAATTCTTTATCCATGGCCCATGAGCCATGACCAAGAAATGGCTTATCAAGAAAAGCTTTAACAGATGCCAGTAATTCAGGTCTGCCACCCAAAAGCATGCCATACTTTCCAGCGGCTTGTGTTTTATATTTTAAAGCAACATCTTCTGAAAAATTTTCAAGAAATCTATCTGAGCTAAATAGTGCCGTTGTTGCACCATTCATAACTATGATTGAAAGTATGACAATAATTAATAACTTCAATCCAGTCACTCCCCTTTTCAACCATCTGATTACACTGTATTGTTTATTCCCATGAAAAATTAAAAATAATATTGAAGAAATTATTGGTAAAAAAGCAAGACTCCGAGCCGAATTAATTACACTAACTACTCCAAAACTAAAGACAACCAAGAATATTAATAGTTTTTTTGGGCCCCTTACAAAAAAAGAAAGGTATATTACAACAATGCTCAGCAATTCACCCCCTAACCCCCACTTCCACATATTATCTTCAAAATAAGCATTTCCACCAAATATGAGTAATTGTGCTAAAGCTCCAAACGAGGCCCCAAGAATAAACGACGGAAATCTATTAAATCTTTTTTTAAAGTAGCTGAAGAAACCAAGAAAGGTAAATATAAAAAAAATGGGTGTAAATATACCCTTTAGGGCATAATTTACTTGAGTTCCATTATTAACGTCTGATACGAATTGAGCGCTCGCCCATAACATAGCAAAAAAAAATAGTGATAATTCTTGCTTAGGAAAATTTAATCGGGGAAATTTTGACAAAAGGAATACCATAAAAATAATTTCACCCAAATAGATTTCACCGAAAAAATTAATCTTCAGGGCTGATAAAAATCCTAATTGAAATGGCATAACTAATAATTTGTAATTTACAAAAGTATTTTTTTTATAGCTATTAATTAAATTAGTCCTCATCAGAATAGGCCTTGAAATTAAAATAAATAGAAAATCTAAAAAATTAACCTTAAATACAGAAGCATGATAACTTAGTGTTCTAAATAAATTTTATTTACCAAAATTGTCCCTATCAATACTACTCTTATATGTTCTATATATCTCATGGTTCCTTAAAAATTGTCTGTTTTTATTTATCAACTTTTTATAAATAAGTTACGTCTTATTGTAATTTATACTTTGTATAAGGTGGGGTATTATTTAAAATTAGCATCTATAATTGCTAACTTAAAAGTTTTTGAATGATTTTTGGTAAAAGACATATAATTTTCTTATCCATAGTTAAACCGCAAAAAGAATGATTGAAGATATATTCTCTATCTTAATTATTCTGTAAAGAATAATTAAAAAACTAAAATACCCTTTAAGTTCGAAGTTTGTAGCTGCTTGACTGTTTGCTTTACACTTAAACTGACTGGCATAACAGGAGCTACACAAATACTTTCGTTATAATACAACAGTTTTAAGCAAGTTTAGAAAACCAGCTATACATCCTCTTAACAAATCTATAAAATAAAATAAACACATACCTAACAGAGATTTGAGATGAAACCTTATGACGAATTAAAAGCTGAAATACAAGCAATTCAGCGGCAGATGACGGAGGCTAAGAAGAATGAACGTACGAACGCACTCAAAGAAGTAAAGCGTCTTTGCAAAGATTTTGACTTTACGGCTGAGTGCTTCAAGGCTCAATTGATGATGGCAGAAAACCATAAGAGAAGTAACCTTAACTTTACCACCTAAATGCTACTTAACGGATCGTTTATATGAAATATCGGGCTGAAATAGACGGCTTGAGAGCAATAGCTGTTGTCCCAGTAATTCTTTTTCATGCTGGATATGAGCTGTTTAGTGGGGGATTTGTAGGCGTTGATGTGTTCTTTGTAATTAGTGGTTACTTGATTACATCAATACTTATTGAAGCTTTAGAGAACCAGAGTTTCAGCCTCGTTAATTTTTACGAAAGGCGTGCAAGACGCATTCTGCCGGTGCTTTTCTTTGTAATGTTGGTGTGCATTCCGTTTGCGTGGATGTGGATGCTTCCAGATCCTCTAGAGAACTTTGGGCAATCATTAGTTGCAACTTCACTATCAGCTAACAATGTATTACTTTATTTAACCTCTGGATATTGGGATTTGGCTTCGGAATTTAAGCCACTCTTACACACCTGGAGTTTAGGAGTTGAGGAGCAGTATTACGTCATTTTTCCTTTGCTAATTCTGCTAACTTGGCGATTTGGAAAAGGCATTGTCCTGTTATTAATTATCGTCATAGCTGGTGTGAGTTTAGCGTTAAGTGAATGGCTGTCGCATGAAAACTCTGAAGCGGTTTTTTTCTTAATCCACACAAGAGCTTGGGAGCTACTTGCTGGATCAATATCGGCTTTTGTTGTACAGAGAAGAGGCATTCAGAAAAATAATCTTTTAGCTCTTATTGGCTTGGCAGCAATCATCTTTTCAGTTTTCTTCTTCGATAAAACAACTTCATTTCATAGCATTTATATGCTTGTACCAGTACTTGGTGTGGTGCTTTTAGTGTTGTATGCAGATAATAAAACACTTGCTGCTAAATTTCTTAGCACAAAAGGTCTTGTTGGAATCGGCTTAGTTAGTTATTCAGCATACCTTTGGCATCAGCCGCTGTTTGCTTTTTCAAAGATTCATCAGCGAACAGAACCGTCACTTTTGCTTAATGGATTACTTATACTGACTACCTTTTTTTTGTCGTATGTAAGTTGGAAATACATTGAAAAGCCCTTCAGAAATAAATCAATGATAAATACAAAAGTATTCCTAATCATCATCGCAATATCTGCATTAGGATTCTTGGGATTTGGTTACAGTGCACACAAAAGTAACGGGTTCGTAGAAAGAATATTTGACGACTCAGTTTTCATTGGGGATATGGATAAGAGTTACAATCGTAGGATTTTTGCCTACAAGGCAAATACTTTTACAACTAATATAGAGCCAAAAATACTTGTGATTGGAAATTCTTTCGGGCGCGACTTTGTTAACGTTCTTAAAGAAACTTATGACTTCACTAGACTTGAATTGGTGTATAGGGATGATTACGATATCTGCAATCTATTTGAAACTGATAGTGGTGAAGTTCTTTATAGAGAATCTCACATTATTGTCTTTGCTTCAAACTATGATATCAATCAAAAATTGTGCATTGATAATGCACTCAAATCGTCAAACGAAGTTGGTATAAAGTTATTTTTTATTGGCACCAAACATTTTGGCTTTAATTATAACTGGATTGCTAGAACCGAGCCAGAGGAAAGGAGACTTCTGCGTAACATAGCTCTCCAAGACATAATAGCTTCTGATATTGAGGTATCAAATGCAATCCCTCAAACAAATTACATCTCCCTAATGCAGCCACTAACAAATAGCGATGGTGTGATAGTTACGGACGAACTCGGACGACTCATTAGCGCAGATAGGTTGCACCTAACAAAATATGGGGCAATCTTTATTGGAAGAGAAATTATTTTAGAATCTCAGTTGGGTAGGGTTTTGTATACTTTAACTCTAAATGATTGAGTGGCAAGACAATCAGAAGGAACCAAACAGAAACCTCCTTAAGTTGCCACTTGATTTCTTTTGACTGTTGAACCACTCACTCATTTGAGGTAAGGCATCAACACTTTTTTATCTCCTTATAAAAAGCGCATCGAATTGCAACAGCTGCCCAGTGACTGGGTTAGAAAAACCTGTTTGAATATCAAATAACTCAAACCCATTTTTCTTAAAAAACTCAAAATAGTATTCAAACGTCTTATCACCATCGTAAAGCGATACTAATGAACACTCTATCTTAACTGCGTCTATTTTTTTAATACTAGCTAATGCTCCAGTTAAAACTTGTTCTTCGTATCCTTGCACATCAATTTTCACAAGACACTTACTTTCCTCGCTTGTGTAATTTTTAAAGACTGAATCTAGTGTAATAAGTGGGACTCTTTCGGAACTTACATAATTCGCTTCGGGAGCAGATTTTTGGCAGGTTTTTCCCATTGAATAAATTGAAGAACTCGCAGCAGAGTTCCCAGCAATATTAATAATTACTGTTCCACATTTCTCGCCAAGTGCTGAACGCTTATGGTAATACCAATTTGGAAATTTTTTAGAATTTTTTTGGAGAGCTTTATATATCTTTGAAGTTGGCTCAAAACTAATGATCTTACCCCGAAACCCATTTTGTAATACTTCAAGTGCAAACTGCCCACTATTCGCACCAATATCAAAAATGACATTAATGCCCAAGCTATCTATTATTTTTATGTATCTAGGGATACTCTTGTCATAAAAACTTAACTTTAGATTAAAAGATTTTAGAGTCTCTCTTAATACCATTTTAAGTAATTTTGTTATCTCCAACCTCATCCTTTAGACCTTAATACTGATTAGTAATGTTGCATTACAGTCAAACTCTTTCGAAAAAAAATACTCCACTTTTATAAACATGTGAGCACATTCGCTTTGCTTGGCTTTTTATTTTGTTGTGCTTGCTAGCAAGTCCAATTACTTGATGATGTTTGAATAAAAATAATTCATTCGACAAACCCATATAACTCAGACCAATAACTATCATTTTTTTCTACTTTGCATTCTACTTAATTATTAATTTTCGACAAGATCCATGGGTAAGTCTTTTCCAAACCCCATATTAAAGAGTTGGTCGGTGCCCAACCAAGCTCTCTCTTTATGAGTGTATTTTCAGAATTACGTCCTCTCACCCCTTGAGGGCCTTCAATATGTTTTTTGATGATTTTTTTATTTGCAATGGTTGCGACCATGTCAACCAGGTTATTGATGGTAACTATTTCATCTGAACCAATGTTAAGAGGAATTTTACAGTCTGATCGCATAAGTCTTAGGGTGCCCTCAATACATTCATCAACAATTAAGAATGAGCGTGTTTGTAAACCATCGCCCCAGACTTCAATCGTATCCTCATCATTTGCCATAGCAATCTTTCGACAAATTGCTGCAGGAGCTTTTTCACGCCCACCCTCCCAAGTACCTTCGGGTCCAAAGATATTATGGTATCGAGCCACCCTTGATTCAAAACCGTAGTTCTTAGCAAAGGCTAGAAACAACCTTTCACTAAAGAGCTTTTCCCAGCCGTATTCGCTATCAGGATTGGCTGGGTAGGCTGAGGACTCCTCACAGTTTGGATTATCAGGATCCATTTGATTATGCTCAGGATACATACAGGCGGAAGATGAATAAAAAATCCTTTTAGAATTTCGACGTAGGCAAGCTTCTAAAACATTGAGATTAATTAGTGCTGAATTGTGCATGATGTCAGCATCATTCTTCCCTGTAAAAACAAATCCAGCGCCACCCATATCAGCAGCAAATTGGTAGATTTCATCAAATTTTTGATCAATTGCATCTCGACAAACATCAGGATCTCGAAGGTCTCCCTTAATAAAGTCATCTGCTTGGGTTTCAGAAAACTCAGGGTATTTTAAATCTACCGCCCTAACCCAAAAACCCTCCGTTTTTAATCTATTCACCATATGAGATCCTATGAATCCACCCCCGCCTAATACTAATGCTTTTTTCATAATTAAAGCTCCATTTTTTTCTTTATTATTAAGTTACTATATTATTGGAATAATCCTGATATGTTTGCGTTATACCTTCGTTTAAACTAATTTTGGATGACCAGCCTAATTTGTTTATTTTTTCAACATTTAATACTTTTCTGAGAGTACCGTCTAATTTTAGTGTGTTAAATTTAAAATCGCCATTAAAACCTATGATATCTTTAATTAATTCTGCCAAATCAATGATCGACTGATCAGAACCGGTTCCAATATTAATTAAAGGAGCCTCATTTGAGTTCGTCAGCTCGCTGAACTTATCCTGATCTAAATTCATTAAATAAGTTAATGCCAAAGCTAAATCATCTGCATGTAAAAACTCTCTTTTTGGCTTTCCAGAACCCCATATTTCAACAGATGGAAGATCATTTATCTTAGCTTCATGAATCTTCCTGATCAATGCAGGCAGAACATGTGAATTTTCTAAATCATAATTATCATTTGGACCATAGAGATTGGTTGGCATGGCTGCTAAATATTGGGTATTAAATTGTCGGTTATAGGACCAGCACATTTCAATTCCCGCAATCTTTGCCAAAGCATACGGTCTATTAGTGACTTCTAATTCCGATGTCAATAGATATTCTTCTTTAATCGGTTGTGGGCAATTTTTAGGATAGATGCAAGAGCTGCCTAAGAATATCAATCGCTGAACGTTAGCTTTATGGGATGCTTTAATGACATTGGATTGTATTGCGAGGTTGCTCATTAAAAATTCCACTGGATAAGTATTGTTCGCATGAATACCTCCTACTTTTGCAGCTGCTAAAAAAACCACATCCGGTTTTGTATCAAAAATAAATTCCTCAGTCTTTTTTTGATCTTCAAGATCGAGCTCTTGATGAGTTCTGGTGATAATATTTTCGTAGCCTTGTTTTTTTAATTCGCGACAGATAGCAGAGCCTGCTAGGCCTCGATGGCCGGCCACGTAAATCTTGGCAGATTGATCAAAATACATTATTTAGTTAAACCCTTTAGATCTGATTGAACCATTTCAGCAACTAGCTCTTTGAAACTTATTTTAGGTTGCCAGTTTAATTGATGTTTAGCTTTGGTGGCATCCCCTAATAATGTTTCCACCTCTGCTGGACGATAATATTTCGGATTGACTTTGATAATAGGCTTTCTATTCCAAAGTCCTACCTCACTTTCTTTTGATCCCTGCCAGGTGATTTCTATACCTAAATTCTTGGCAACCTCCTCGATAAATTCTCGGACGCTATATTGTTTTCCAGTTGCTATTACATAGTCTTCAGGTTTCTCTTGCTGCAACATGAGCCACATCGCTTCAACATAATCCTTTGCATGACCCCAGTCTCTTTTTGCATCGAAATTACCCAATGATAAAGATTCTTGCATTCCTTGTTTAATTTTGGCCATAGCGATAGTAATCTTTCGGGTCACAAAAGTTTCTCCACGAACCGGGCTTTCGTGGTTGAATAAGATACCGTTACAGGCAAACAAATTATAAGCTTCACGATAATTGACTGTAATCCAATAAGCATAGAGTTTCGCCACGCCATAAGGGCTTCTCGGGTAAAATGGAGTAGTTTCTTTTTGTGGTGTTTCTTGAACCAAGCCATAGAGCTCAGAAGTGGACGCCTGATAAAATTTGGTTTTCTTTTCCAGTCCAAGCGTGCGAATGGCTTCTAGAATTCTTAGCGGGCCCAATGCATCCGAATTCGCCGTATACTCAGGTTCTTCAAAGCTTACCATCACATGTGACTGGGCAGCCAAGTTATAAATTTCATCGGGCAGTGTTTTCTGGATAACATGAATCAGTGAAGACGAGTCAGTCATGTCACCGTGATGAAGAAATAGGTCAACATTTTGGTGCTTTGAGTCTTCAAATAAATGATCAATACGGTCGGTATTGATTAACGAGGCGCGGCGTTTTATGCCATGCACAATGTAATTTTTATTAAGTAAAAATTCTGCCAAATAGGCGCCATCCTGCCCAGTGATTCCGGTAATGAGTGCTACTTTTTTATCTGCCATATTGATCCTCGAGTCGTTCTATATCATCTTCACCTAAGTATTCACCTGATTGTACCTCAATGATTTGTAAACTAAGAGCTCTCTTAAACGCCTCATTGAGTCCAAAAGCATAGGGCTGTCTTGGCAATAAGTCATAGTCTATTTTTTTTTGTCAACGTCCCAAACAATGATACATATATAGATGCTAAATTATAAATTAACGGCTCTCCCAAACGCTCAATATAAATTCTTTTAAGCATACGTTTATTGAATAACTTGTTATACATTTTATTCATTTCAACTAGCTCCTTTCAGCCAACGGGCCTTGAAGTTTGCAAGAAGTAAAGCCTAATTCTTTTCATAGATGCTTTAATTCTTTAAGTATATTAATATATCCATTCCTTTTAACTTAAACCATTTGCTTTAAATTATTTCCATTTAAGCTTTAAGCTCATCATAAGATTTTATCTCGCACCTAGATTGGTTAAGTGTCAGTTTTATTTTCAGTTTTTAAAGGCATAGTACACACGTTTTCCCAAAGATTTTACTTTGTTACAATAACCCCAATTTTAGAAAGTCGCCTTTTTTCTACAACTATTAGTTTGCAATGTGGATTACTTTATCTAAACATTCTTGCAGCAACTGACAGAAATAGCCACCTGGCTTCTTTTGGCTGTCATTTCAATCAATAACAATTTCTCGCACTGGATACTTTAAACAGCATAAATTCAATTAGCATTTATCTTTTTACATACCAATCATCAAACATTGAGTATTCGCTATACTTTCGCTCATATCCGTTTCTTGTCAAAAGACTATGAATCTTTTCCCGCATAGGCGTATAGTTATGCTCACACGTGATTATATTGATATCATATTCGTTGAAATTAAAGCTATTTAGAATTTCGAATTCACTACCTTCGGTATCAATCGATAGATAATCAATTTCTTTTGGCGCATTGTGTTTCTTAAGCATATCCGCCAAAGAAATCGTCTTCACTTCATACTTGTTACTTGCTGCATTTCTAGACTTTGCATGGTTATCTAAATTAGTAAAGCTATCAATAGTTGAAAGCTCACCGCAATGTTTTTCATCATTGACTTCATTAAACAGCAGCGTTTCACCAGTTTCGCGCCACACACAGTCAGTTTCTATTGCAACTGATCGATTTTTCATAAGTGCATGATGCCAAATCTTTGCTGGTTCAGCTAACACACCGTTCCACTTAAACCTTGTCTCTAAGATATAAGTATTGCTTAAATCAACACCATTTGTAGCGCCAAATTCAATGAAAAAGCCATTCTCTTTAAACCCAAGCTCGCTTAGTACAAATAAATCTTGTCTTAATTGCGATTTAGAAAACTGTAGGTTTGTAAAGTAATCTAAGAAATATTTTTTATTGATTAATGATGAAAGCTCATAATCTCTAAATCTGTTTGCATTAGAACTCAGTTTTTCATATGAAGATTTTCTAACTAACTTTACGTTAAAGATACCGAGCACAGAGTTTAGTAATGACTTCATTTCAACTCCCTCCTTTACTTCCCTGTAAAAACAAACCCAGCTCCACCCATGTCGGCGGCAAACTGATAAATTTCATCAAATCTTTGATCAATCGCATCACGACAGACAATGGGGTCACGTAAGTCGCCCTGGATAAAATCATCGGCTTGTGTTTCTGAGAACTCCGGATACTTTAAGTCCACCGCCCTCACCCAAAACCCCTCTGATTTTAATCGGTTGACCATGTGAGACCCTATAAAACCACCGCCTCCTAAAACTAATGCTTTTTTCATAAATTAAATCCTTCCATAACTATCTTCAAAACGTTTGATATCCTCTTCAATCACCTTGGTGCCAGTTTGTACCTCGATAATCTCCAAATCTGTTTTCTCATTATTGATGAGCTGATGTTTAACCCCTTTTTTAATGTAGGTGGATTGATCATGTTCAAGTGTCTTCTTCTTATCATCTTGGATAATTATAGCTTTTCCTTTTACCACCACCCAGTGCTCATTTCGAAACTGGTGTGACTGATAGGATAATTTTGAGCCAGGATTTACTTGAATTCTTTTTACCTTGAAATTCACGCCTTCATCTATTGTTTCAAACCATCCCCAAGGACGATTGACTTTCTTGTGCTCGCTCAATAAATGTTGATGTTTTTCTTCCAAGAGCTTGACGAGCTCTTTAATCGACTGAGCATCATTCTTATTGGCCACTAAAACGCTATCTGCTGTATCAATCACGATGAGATTTTTCACCCCCAAGAGGCTAATATTTTTCTTGGAAGTGATGACGATGGTATTTTTGGTATTTAGGGACACGACATCGCCCTTGAAGATATTGCCATCCTTGTCTTTGTCATCAATCTCATCCAGCGCATCAAAGGAACCTAGATCTGACCAGCCGGCATCCAGAACAACCAGCCTTACATCCACGCTCAATTCTTTGGCTTTTTCCATAACGGCATAGTCGATGGAATCTGACGATAATTGTTTAAATAACTCTGTATCAGGTCGCTCAAACCACTGATCTTTATTTTTATTGTGCCAAGCCTTTTGCACAGTATTAAATATATCTGAATTACATTGCTGAATCGCATCTAGCCAGGTTTCGGATTGCAAGATAAACATGCCGCCGTTCCAGGCATGCTGACCCTGATTGATCATTTCTTGTGCTGTTTTAAGGTCTGGTTTCTCTTTAAAGGTGAGGACATTTTTTACGAGACCTTCACCCTCGAAATGGATATAACCGAAACCAGTATCGGGTCGGGTCGGATTAATGCCGAGGGTCACAATGGTTTTACCTTGAACAGCTTTGATGGCCTCATGCATCACTAAAGTAAATTGATTTAAGTCTTTCACATAGTGGTCGGCCGGGGTCACCACTAACACTGAATCTGGATTAGTATCTTGGGCCGCCAAGGCTGCCAATGTCAGTGCGGGTGCTGTGTTTTTGGGTTTAGGCTCGAGTAATATTCGCACAGGAGTTTTTAATTTTAATTCGTCTAGCTGTTCTAATACTAGAAAACGATGATTTTCGTTGGTGAGGATGAGGATTTCATCGATCTGGATGTCATTATTTTGTATGGCAATAGCACGGCTGACACTTTGTTGGAATAAGGTCGTATCCCCCACTAATTTTAAAAACTGTTTCGGATAATGCTGGCGCGACAGTGGCCAGAGTCGGGTCCCCGATCCGCCACATAAAATCACTGGGGTGATCTTCATGCCACCACCCTTTTTCGTAAGGTTTCATTCATAGCGATAAAGGAATCGTTTTTCATATAATTAATATTATAAGTCATGGGGTGATGATTATCAGCCCACAGCACTAGGCCACCCGCCTCTTCAATCACACACTGCCCTGCCGCCACATCCCAAAGCATGGTTGGCCCAAAACGCGGATAGACATCCACTAATCCTTCCGCCACATAGGCTAACTTCAAAGCGGATCCTGCTTGCAGCATCTCAGCCTGATACTCATCCACCATTGCTTTGGTGTGATCGTCCAGATGCGATCGACTCAACGCAAAAATGAGATGATCAGGATCTTGAAGTTTGACATGGATTGTTTGCAATTCATTTTCAACCTGTTGTTTGAAGGCGCCTCCACCTTTGACGGCGGCATAGATTATATTCTTCGCTGGTACGCCGATCACACCCAGTATAGGCTTTTGATTTTGGATCAGGGCAATATTCACGGTGAATTCGTCATTTTTTTTAATAAACTCCTTGGTGCCATCCAGCGGATCCACACACCAGAAGCAGGCGTTTTCATCTTGTAATTTAAAGGTGTCGGCAGACTCTTCGGACAAGATCAGGATGTCTGGGTAAAACTTACTTAACTCATCACAGATCAGGTGGTGCGAGGCGAGATCCGCTTCCGTCAAGGGGCTCTGATCCTCTTTGTACTCGACACTAAAATCTTTTTGGTAGATTTGCATGATTAACTCACCCGCCTGTTTGGCAATGGTGATGATTTTTTTCATGTCGTTTAAATTCGGTTTCATCATAGGATCGCCTTGACAATGACGTCGACGGCCTGTTCCACAGTGAGATTTTCGGTGTTGAGTTCAATCTCCGGAGCTTCAGGGGCTTCGTAAGGGGAGTCGATGCCGGTTAAATCTTTCAGGTCGCCGGCTCTGGCTTTTTGGTATAAACCTTTGACGTCACGCTTTTCACACTCTTGTAAACTGGTCGAGAGGTAAATCTCCTTAAACTGATTGGGTCCGAATAAACTTCTCGCGTGATCCCGCTCAGTCTTAAGGGGTGATATCAACCCCACGATCACGATCAGTCCGGCATCCACCATCAACCTGGCCACCTCAGCCGCCCGGCGGACGTTCTCGTTTCTCGCTTCCATGCTAAAGCCCAAATCTTGATTCAGTCCGTGGCGCAGGTTGTCTCCATCCAGGATGTAAGTATGTTTACCTAAACTATTTAATTTTTCCTCTAAGGCGTTGGCGAGGGTGGACTTGCCCGCCCCGGATAAACCCGTCATCCAAAGACACAACGGTTGTTGGTGTTTGATCTTAGCCCGGTCGGCCTCATTGAGTATAAAACTCTGCCATTTGATATTGGTACTCATAAAGGGTCGTCCCCTCCCATTCTCATGGCAGTAGCCCCCGCTTTACCCGCTCGATCTCGGCCCGTATCAACTCAAACTCGGCCTGCTTCCGTTTTAAAAAATCGACGGCGAG
>Ga0209425_10002666_pt1 | contig 19609 bp, 15 predicted proteins | sample COG_05_FD_184749 | JGI IMG/M metagenome (GOLD analysis project Ga0209425, IMG submission 184749) | Pelagic Microbial community sample from North Sea - COGITO 998_met_05 (SPAdes) (version 2) | ecosystem: Environmental > Aquatic > Marine > Neritic zone/Coastal water | place: Helgoland, sampling...
TGTAGCTGTGAATACAGCTCGTGGTTTCCTTCGAGAAGCATCTCGAGCTGGCTCCGGTTCTCTTGTCTTTATTGGCTCTACTGCAGGAATATATGGTGAATCAGGACACTCAGACTACGCCGCAGCCAAAGGAGCAATAACTTCTGGTTTACTAATGTCATTAAAAAATGACGTTTCTAAAATTGGCAACGTGAGGGTGAATGCAGTTGCTCCAGGATGGACAATTACCCCCAAAAAGAAAGAACAAGGTATTGATGATGAACTCATTAAGAATGCAACTGCAACAATGTCGCTAAAGAAATTAGCAACTCCAGAAGATATTGCTAATACAGTAGTTTCAATTTCCTCTGATTTAATTTCAGGACATATTACCGGACAAATTATCGAAATTGCAGGTGGTATGGAAGGACGTCTCGTATAGTAAAAAGTAATTAGATAGAATCATCTGCAATATCTTATGTATCGTTTGATATATTTTTCATCCCCTGGTCGTGCTGAAGCAATCAGAATAGTTTTGGATATTTCGAAATTATCTTGGGAAAATGTAATTGTTGACTTTTCAGGTTATTCTGAGATGAGAGATTCAAAAAAACTTCCTTGGGGCTTATTGCCAGCATTGGAAACTCCTTCAGGGACATTAAGTGAATCATGTGCGATTTTACGTTATCTTGGTGACATGACTTATCTCAAAATTGATGATGAATGGCAATCAGCTAAGGTAGACGAGTGCTTAGATGCAATATCTGATATGTCAAATATCTTGACAGATACTTTCAGAATTAATAATATTGACGAAAAGATAGCTGCACGGAAAAAATTAGTAGATTCAGGCGGTAAATTAAGTAATTGTTATGACTTGTTTTGTGAAAAATTAGAGAATTCAAAAACAGGATGGATAGCTGAAACTGAGAAACCATCTATCGCAGACATCAAATTATTTTCAGATTGCTTTGGCTTAGTTAGTGGCAATTATGATGGTATCGATACCTCATTACTCAAAGGGCGAGATGCTCTATTAGATTTTCATTCTAAAATTTCAGTTATTCCCGAAATATCCTCAAGATATGAAGAAATGCAAGATGATCCTCTTCGTTGGGTGTATTGTCAAAATGCATTTTCTAAAGAATGATTATTAGGGTGATTTAATGAACATAACAGATAGTCTATTATTGTCTAGAACTGGTAAAGTCATAAAAAATAGGACGGTACTTGCCGCTATGACCAATAAACAAAGTCATGATGATGGAATTTTATCAGAAGATGAAAAAAAGTGGCTTATTCGTCGAGCAATGGGAGAATTTGCAATAACCACAACTGCGGCAACTAATGTTACTGAGCATGGGCGTGGATGGGTTGGAGAAATGGGAGTTTGGGGTGATCATCAGATACCTGAACTAACTAATTTGGCTAGAGAATTAAAGAAAACAGGTACAGTCAGCCTCGCTCAATTATTTCATGGAGGTATGAGGGCTCCTCAAAGTATCAATGGTGTTCAACCTATTTCTGCTAGTATCAATACAGAACCAGGGATGGATGGTGTATATACCAGATCTTTAGATAATACAGAAGTTATAGAAATGATCCAATCATTTACAGATGCTGCTATTCGTTGTCAAAAAGCAGGTTTTGATGGTGTAGAATTACATGGTGCTCATTCCTATCTTATTTGTCAATTCTTAGGCATAATTACAAATCGACGTCAAGATGAATGGGGTGGAGATTTACAAGGACGTAGTAAATTTCTAAGGGAAATTATCACATCTATTCGTCAAGCAACAGGTCCTGAATTCTTAATTGCAGTAAGAATTTCTCCAATAATTGAAAAAATAGGAATCTATTTACAGGATAGTTTAATTCTGGCTAATATACTTTCAAAGATGGAAATTGATATGATTCATATTTCGTGCTGGGATGTATTCCAAGAGGTAGATGGTGAGAAAGATAGTAAAAGTTTGACCAGACGCTTTAGAGAAGTCATCCCTAGTAATATCCCTCTGATATCTACTGGGGCTGTTTGGGATGCCAAAGATGCTCAATATGTTCTTGACGAAGGTGCCGATCTAGTCGGTGTTGCAAGAGTAGGTATCGCTCATCCTGATTGGCCTATGTATGTTGGAGATATTTCATATTCTCCTCAGAGACCTCCATTCTCTGAGCAGCATCTATTGAATGTTGACTTAAGCCCGGTTTTTGTTGATTATATGCGAGGCTGGAAAGACTTTGTTATCGGTGGTAAATAGATATTATTTCTAATTCAGAGATTCATCAACTCTTGATGCTACAGTTTTGAGTCTACGAATTGTCCTATCTAATCTATTAAGAACACGTTCAGAAACCTCCTCTCCATTTTTTCCTGCTATACGGAACCCATATGGCATTCTCCCACCTAATGTATTGAGTAGTAATTTCTGATTGTCAATAGTCACATCTTTCAGTATTAATTCTATTTTTTCAATACTAAGGTTATTTTTCTTAACTCCTGAAATAATCTTCTTTGAAATTTCATCATTTAATCTACCTACTCCGCCTCTTGTGATTAACCATTCTTCTCCTCTAGCATCAAATTGCCTCATTAATCCCGAGTATACATCTTGAGCGATTCTTTCCGGCATAGCGACACGTTCAGCTATACTCATCTCAAGCATTCTTTCGAGAACTCTTTGAACTCTAGATCTTGTTTCCCCCAATCTTTCTGCCAAAACTAAGAGAGTAATTGCTCGATGGCTCTGAACTAATTCTACAGTTACTTTCCTTGCTAAATTATCTTCTGATCTCACTCTCTCTCCATTTAATCCTAAATCTTCTATTAAAGAATCTATCCTATCTTTTCCTTGATTTGTAGCGCAGGGCTCTGTAATTTTGATTCTGAATAGCTTTTCTTCATCCTCAGAGGGTGTATTCATCCTTTCAGTGGATTCAACAATCAGGTCTGATAATTCAGCAAGACGTATTTCAAGAATTTTCCTTGCTTGAACAGCAAGAAGTTCTACTGCAGAGCTCATCGATCCGCCTCTTAAAACATGAATATGCCATCTTCCTTTTAGTTCAGATGCAACTAATCCTGCTTCCCTTAATCTAATCATTTGATTATGCATTGCTGTTTGTGAAAGTCCACAAGAGTCTCCTAATTCTTTTGTATTCCAGCCTCTTAGAGGTTCATCTAACAATGCTCCTTTAAACATTCTATGTAATGCACTTGGTTCATCATTTACGTTCCAAGTTTCAGATTTTCTTCTTACCAATGATAGAGAATCAATTAGCCACTCAAGTAGAGTATCAGTATCTTTGCTACCTGTTGGCATAGGTTGCTCTACTAGCTTTATCCTGAACATACAACCTTATGCCGTAATTCAGAGTGTAAGAGCATTCTGCTTAACTTTCTCTAGTAAGAGGCGAATCAAGCATACTCTGCACGAAGGTCAAGCCAGTTATATTCAATTCTTGAACTTCTTAATCCAATTAAATGATCTGCTAATGTAAGTTTACTTGCTGAAATTATACCTCTCGTTCTCAGAACACAAATTGCTGAATGCACTGCAGACCTCGATCGACCTAAATCTCGTGCTAATTGTGCCTGACTTTCTGGAGCACAAGTCAATGCTAATCTAGCAACTATTGAACGTTGAAGTATGGAAAGACCCACTGGTAACATCGCAGCAGCTCTTTTTTGATCCTTCACTCCGGTCCCAAGTAATACTTCGATTTGTGATGGCGCCCCTGCATAATAACAAGTCCTTCCATTTACTGGAATAATAGTTACTGTTTTTTCATTTACTAAAACATCTAGATGGTGCCTAAGAGTTCCATTGGCTGCATTCATTCTTCTTTGTAATTCTCTAAAATGTATCCCTGGTGATTTATCTAATGTTGAAAGTATCTCTGCACGGACAGGATGTTCCCATGGATGTTCATTAGGAGATGAAATAGCACCTTCAGTAATAGGTGGCATCATTACAGGAATTAGTGCAGTAATTCCTAGGGATGCCCCACCCAGTGCCATAAGTCCGTCAATGACCCAAGAACGCCTACTACGCCATTGTTGAAGTAAAGCCATAACTCTTTTCTTATCTTCTAGTCTTTGAAAGAACCGGTCACTTGAGTCGATTTTGCTTCGTTTATACACTAATCTTTTGAAACGACTAAGTCATTATGTATTTTCATGTACGCAACTAGTGGCCCTAATAATCTTCCACAGTTTCTTCCATGTGTCGTTAATCTGTACATCACACGAATTGGAGGGCCGTCATCAACAACTCTCTCTACTAATCCATTCTCTACACATGCAGTCAACTTATCAGAAAGAGTCCTACTTGAAATCCCTCTAAGGAGCGTTCTTAATTGATTAAATCGTTTATCACCTGCGATGTAAAGTGCTGAAAGAATCTCAGTAGTCCATCTAGAGCTGAACATGCTGAATGCTATTACTGCAGCATCTACTTCCCATTCCATTTGACCTTCCTCTCCATCATTATAGTATCCTTGAAATATTCGTCGAATATCTCTACCGTTATCTTGCACCTGATCTATTGCAGAAGTAATTTTTTTGTAATCTGAATTTGATACAGCCATCCTCTCTCGACTCATAGTAATCAGATATGCCGAATTTCATCTAGTGTATAAAGTGCACCTTAGTGAAATCAGAAATACCTACCTGTTGATATATTAATTGCCATCAAGTTAGTGTGTAATTAGCACTAAGGTGCAGGAGGGAACTGTTATGGACAAATGGTTAGAACAATGGTTAGAAGAAACAATGAAAGAACTTTAGATATAATCAAAGATTGTGATACTTAGGTCTCCGGCCTTCGATTAATGCGGATAATCCCTCTAAAGCGTCTTTTGATTCAAAGATTGTATTTAGTTGTGCTAATTCTAGATTTAATCCTCTGTCCAGATCATCTCCTGTAGATATAGCATCGTTAAGGAGTTGATTTGCAATTTCAAGAGCAATTGGTGCAGTGAAACTCAAAGATTTCATTTGTCTAATTACTTTTTTACTATCTTCATCAAAATCATCTGGAATCTTTCCAGACATTATCTTTGACATATTTTCATTTTTGTAGAACTTCATTGCGAATAATGATGCTGGATGATTCTTATCTTTTGGTTCAGCAGGATATTTATTCTCAGGTTTTCCTTCTAAAGATATATCAGTAATTATCTTTGGAATATCTGATGCCTCAACCAGATGAGTAATTATCCCTAATGCCGATGCAGTTTCAGAGTCAAGGAAATTACCTGCTAGAATTGCATATCTTGCAGCTTCTATTCCACATATTCGTGGTGTTCTTTGAGTTCCTCCTAGGCCAGGGAATATCCCAATACTTGTTTCTGGGAAACGGAACTGTGAACGTCTAGTGCCTATCCTATAATCACATGATAGTGCTAATTCTAGGCCCCCTCCAAGGGCGAGTCCAGTAGTTAGAGCAATAGTGGTTTTTTCTGATTTTTCAAGTTTATTTAGAACTTCATGACCATATTCTGTAAAGTCATAGATATCTTTTATAGAATCTTGATTTATTTTATCCACAAAGAATTTTACATCAGCCCCTGCCACGAAAGCCTTTCCTGCCCCTTCTAGAACTATTGTATCGATATCATTTCTTGAATTTAATAAATCTAAGGCAGACCCTAATTGCTCAACTAAAGACTCATTTAGAGCATTCATTGCTTCCGGCCTGTTTAGTATAATTTTTGCAATTTTACCATTTATATCGATATCAATATAATTAAATTTGAATAACTCATCTTTTTCTTCCATCCATAGAGGTAACTTAAATTCAGCAAGTTCTGAATAACTTTTAGCCATCCTAATCGCTTCTTTGATACCTATTTTATTTGCAATCTCGAAAGGCCCTTCTGCCCATCTTAGACCGACTTTAGCTCCTCTATCTACATCTTCAATAGAACAAATTTCTTCTTCTACAATTTGAGCAGAGACAGCAAAAACTTGTCCAAGGAGTCTTTCTCTAATGATTTCAGCAGTATCTTCATTGCATTCAGAATCTTCTCCAATTTCCCATATTCCTGAATTTTCAATAGTATCTCTAAGACTCTTAGCTCCACTGTAACGCGAACAATTTAATTGCTCAGATAGATAATTAGTTGCATGTAGAGCGATAGCGGGTCCTGTGAGATTCATTAGAGCAAAAGGACCCATTCCAATATTGAATGCTTTTTCCGCTACCGAATCTATCTGAGCTATAGATGCAACTCCTTCATCTAGTAAATGGCAAGCTTCATTTAACCATGGAACAAAGAATCTGTTAACTACAAAACCAGGTCTATCTTTACAGATAATTACAACTTTACCCATAGTTTTACAGTATTGCTCTACTGCATTTAGAGATTCAGCAGAAGTTGTTTTTGCTGGAATGATTTCGATTAATCTATTTTTAGCAGGATGATAAAAGAAGTGCAATCCAACAAAACGATCTGGTCTACCCGTAGCTTTAGCAAGTTCATTTACTGAAAGTGATGAAGTATTTGATGCTAGAATAGTCTTTTCATCGCATACTTCATCAAGAATACTGAAAACAGCGGTTTTAATATCAAAATCTTCGAATACAGCTTCGATTACTAAGTCAGTATCTGGAGCAACATTTTCAGTTCCAACAACTCCTGTTATTCTATTCTTGATTGATTCAACTTGATCTGGACGAAAAATTCTCCTTTCTATTGCCTCTTCAAGAAAATCTGAAATTATTTTTTCTCCTCTATTTACCCACTGTTCTTCTCTATCAACCATTTGAACATTAAATTCTTCTTGAGCCGATTTTTGAGCAATCCCTGAGCCCATGTTTCCGGCACCTATTATTGCAACTGAATTTACAGTATTCATAGTTGTGCGAAACAAGACCTATCCATCAATGCAACGGAGCGATAGACTCTATCGCGGGAGTAAGTTATTGAGTATATCCCAGTCATGAGATAATATGATGCGCCGACACCTAGCAGTATTTATCGTTGTTTTATTTCTAATTTCAACAGCGCAGACAGTACAATCTAATGCTAATGGAAAAACCGGGCATTCATCTTCAGGCTGTACTTGTCATTCACAAACATCTGCAACAATGAGTCTGTCGTTAAGCGGCCTCCCATCTTCTGGATATAGTGGAAGTACTACTTACAGCCTTTCATGGGACGGAGGGCCACATATTTCAGGTACTGGTGGATTTAATATTATCGTTACAACAACAAATGGACAAGGTATAATGGGTACTTGGAGTAATTTAGGAACTAATGTTAAACAGGTAGGTAGTGAATTAACACATGACGGGACTTCCTCTCGTTCTTGGTACGCTGATTGGACATCTCCTCCATCTGGTTCAGGGACAGCAGTATTCAATCTAGCAGTACTTTACGGAAATGGTAATGGAAATAATAATGGTGACACTTGGAATACAGATTCTTGGAATTTACAGGAAGTTTCAGTTAGTGATAATAATCCACCAAATGCTACGAATGTCCATTATGTCCCGTCAAATCCTACTAAAGAAACAGGCCTAGGTGTAGAATATGACTTCAACGACCAAGATGGTGATTCTGAACAAGGTACAACAATTCGTTGGTTCAGAGATGGTCTTCAGATAGCTCAAATTAATGATATGAAGAATGTCCCTGATATTTGGATATCAAAGAATCAGCAATGGAGAGTTGAAGTAACTCCTTCAGACGGTGAAGATGATGGTGAAGTTATATCTTTGAATCCCGTAATAATTGATAATACAATCCCAATTGCACGTAATCTTGAGGTGACACCAGAAACGCCATCAGATACTGATAATTTAGAATTAGATTACGATTATTTTGATTTAGATAGTGACAATCAACAAGATTCAGAAATACGTTGGTATCTTGATGGAGCTAGAATCACTGATCTTGATGATACTCTGACCGTCTCATCTTTGATGATCCGCTCAGGTGATGAATGGGAGGCACGAATCACACCTCATGATGGGACCTCTTTTGGTTTGACAAAATCTACTGGAATAATCATTATTGGTTCATCAAATAATGCTCCTACTGCAAACGCCTATATTTCTCAAGGTTCTAATGCATATACTGATGATAACTTACAAGTCGTAGTTGGATGGTTCGATTCAGATGGAGACGACCTTGCTGGAACTGAGATAATTTGGTATCGTGATGGAATACAAATATCAGCATTTAATGATTTAACATGGGTAACTTCAGATGCAACTTCAAAGGAAGAAGTATGGTATGCTAGTGTTCGAGTATCGGATTCTTTGATTTGGTCAGAATGGGTTAATGCAGACAGTATTACAATACTCAATAGTCCTCCTGAAGTGACTTCTATTTCCATGATTCCTGAAGGCACTTTAATCGCGAATCAAGACCTTTCTGTTGAATGGGAACATTTTGACTTAGATGGAGATTTAGAATCTGGCAGTGAAATTTATTGGTGGGTAAATGGTGAAAGAATCTCTGAGTTTGATGGATTAATTACAATATCTTCAGAACATGTATTTCGCGATCAACATTGGTCTGTAGAAGTAATCCCTCGTGATGGAGACAGTTTAGGTAGCGGAATGACTACTCAATCAAGAGTCATCGAAAATGCTCCCCCTGAACTACCAATCATCAAATTAGGTGCCGGAATATCTGGTTATTTAGGAGAACCTTCTTCATTTCCAGAGCTTGAAGTTCCTAATTCTCTTGAGTCACTTGTCTTACTGTCCTCATCTATTGATCCCGATGATGAACCACTATTTTTTGATGTGACTTGGTATCGCAATGGATATCAAGTTCCAGATTTAGATGATCAGTCAATTATTTCATCTGATAGATTAGAACCCGGTCAAGTTTGGCAAGTCACAGTAACAGTTAGAGATCCTTGGGGATTAGTCAGTCAAGCTTCAGAAACTGTAACAATTTCTAATTTGCCACCCATGCCTTTGTGGTCTACAACTCCCGAAGTATCTCTATCAGGATCAATGATAAAATTCGATGGTACATCTTCTTTTGATTCAGATGGCTCAATTATTAGTTGGTTTTGGCAAATAAATAGTCTATCTTATTCAGGCTCTAATATTGAAGTTCTTCTTGGTGAAGGCACTCATTCTGTTAAGTTAACAGTTACCGACGATTTAGATTCTTCAGTTACTATACAAGATGTCTTGATTCTAGGGCCTGTTCCAATGATTAACTCATTACTCGGAGAAATCAGTGGAACAGATGTAGAATTGTCATGGATAAGTAATGCTGATGAATATAGAATATATCTTTCTTCATCCCCAACTTTATCTTTAGAAAATATGAAGCTAGTCGACGTAACTACTGAAAATAGTTGGAGCCATACTGCCCCAATTGCTTCCGATTTATACTATGCAGTTACTCAGATTATAGATGGCCATGAAATTCTTTGGTTAGAAAATGGAACTAATATGGTCAATATTGATGCTTCCTCAGTTACTAGTTCAGTTGACGATTCACCAACAGGCTCTATCACAGTTCTTTCTATACCACTGTCAATAATTTTCCTAATTTTTGCCTTATCAAGTATTATATTAAATCTACAAATTAGGAAAAGGAGGTCGTTATTATGAAATCTAGAATTTTAGTTCTAAGTGTAATTCTAACTTTACTTTTAGCAACTTCTTCAGGTGTCGCAAATCCTGGAGGGAAAGGAGATAGTAACAGAGACTACACCTGTGGTGGTTCTTGTCATGGTGACCCAAGCCTTTCTTCGCCTTCATCAGCAATAATAAATGTAGATATTCCATCTACTGTTTATTCTAGTACAACTGCTGAAGTATCTGTGTCCATTAGTAATTTAGATACATCCGATAATGGCTTAGTTGGTATATTCTTACTTGGTTCCAAGAATGGAAATAGCGATCATCCAGAGGATTATGGATGGGCTATCATACAAGATCCAAATGGCGGATTGTCAAATTATGTTGAAGTAGTATCTTCAGATAATCAAGTAACCGTTAGTTGGGTTCTATTAGTTCCAGATGATTTAGGAACAAAGGAAATTTATGTTTCAATACAACATGGTAGTTACTATAATCATAATAATAAAGCATTTATTGGTGAAACTGATGCTATAGTTGTAAATATTGAGCCTGTTCCAGAAAACTATCCAACTCTTGCTGAAGGTTGGACGTCTCCAGTAGAAAGAATCTCAGGAGATTCATCGCCCATTACGATTAGAACTGTTAATACTGAGTCCCTTACTGTTTATTGGAGACTCTCGGGTGAGACGAGTTCTCATGAAGCAACTGTAGATCTGGTAGCCGACCAAGAATGGGAAGTATCACTTCCAGCAACTCTTGGAGATACAAGGATTGAATATCAGATAATTGCATCAATGAATGAATTCAGTAATCAGATGCCATGGTTATCTATCGGCACTTCTGAACCATATTTTGATGGTACATCTCTAGGAGCTAAACTACAATCCATTGCCTTCATACTAATAATTCTTGGATTTATGCTTTCATTACAAACTTGGTTCGCACCGAGAGGAGTTAAGAAATCAATAGATCATACAACTGTGGTTGAGGAATCAATTGTCAGTAAAAAGATAGAGGAATCTACTTCTGAACCAGATAGTGATTATTGGTCTAGATTAATAAAATCTGATGATAATCCGGGTTGGTTATGGGACCCAGTTGAAAATGAATGGGTTGCTGACCCGAATCTTTCAGGAGGCGAGCAGTAATGTATGCAGTAACATTCCATCATATGGTGGTAGGACTTGCAGCTGGTTCTGGCACTCTGATGGGAATCTGTGCATTTTTGGCATGGCTGACTTCATATATATCTAATCTTGAATCTTCTAAATCAACTTTAGACAAGGCGTCTTATGCTGCCTCAATTCTTACCTTGATTACTCTTCCTTTAGCCATGCTTTCCGGATACTATTCTGTTTCAGATCCATCAGGAAGTGCTATATTATACAATAAATTTATTTTCTCAGGAATTGCAATTGGCTTTACCTTATCCTACATTATTGGGAGAAGAAGATTTGGCTCTGATATGTGGAATCATTCTGCCTTGGCTAATATACAGATGTTATCTGCTTTATTCGGCTTAACAGCGATTATGATTTTAGGGTCTATTGGCTCAAAAATAACACTGGGTGAATCTACTCTTGATATCTTTCCATTTTGGCCAGAATTTATGAATTCAATTGTCATCAATCAATGGATTAGTTTATCGCTTCTCTTGATAGGATTATCTTCAGTAATATTTTCATTTAGAATTGTAGATTCATCAGCATGATGTCACTTCAACAAAAGTTGTTGTATATTTGGAAGATTCTTTCTGCATGCTTTTCGCAACTTAAATCTAATGAATGAATCCTGTCTTTACCTGCATTTGACCAGTTAATTCGTAGATTTTTATCTTCTGCTTGTTCTAAAGCATCTCGCCATTCATTTGAATTAGTTCTAGGAATTAATCTTCCATTTTCATTATCAATAATTGTATCAAGAAATCCTCCTTCATTGACGAAGATAGCTGGAGTACCTATTGAGAATGCTTCAATAGGAGTCAGTCCAAAAGGTTCTCCATGAGCCATACTAATACTTGCTCTCGCACCTCTCAATAGTCCAGATAAATCATTTTGAGATAATCTCGGTGCAAACCAAACTTCTACATTACAAGATTTAGCATGTGAAATGAGTTTATCGATATCATCAATATCACCTCCCCCTACATGAGCCATCGAAATTCCACTATTTTCAAGCATTGAGATGGTTTCCCAAGTTCCTTTAGCCCAACTTGCTCGGCCAATATTAACAACATAAGGCTTTGAAATTTCAGTAAATATCTTCTTTTCATTTTCTTGAGGTTCCGGTGAAAATTCTTCTGAAGATATACTTGGCCATAATAATCCTGCCTCAATATTATAAATTTGTTTTATTCTAGAAACTGTATATGCCGAATTGCCACTAATTAGTGATCTTTCTCTAGATGAAAACTTTTTGACATTAGTAATATCTCTTTTTCTTGCTCTAGATAATAGAGTTTTTGTCAATCCAAGATTTCTCTTTGGTTTACCATTTATTTTTCTATGTAGTATATCTTCATGTAAACCTCGATGCGGCTCCAGAAGGTGTAAATGAGTTGGTATTGATTCAGGGATTAATTCAACTAATGATAGAGACCCATCTCCACTAATGATGTGTATCATATCGGAACCTAATATTGCTTCATTTAGTCCCTCAGTTTCTTTCCAAGACTTCATACTTGACTCTATGGAAGAGTCTCTAATAATAGATACTGGATCTTTTGGGACTTTCCAATTTTCTTTAGGTTTCATTAATGGAATTCTTAACTCTTCACATAACATTTCTAACTCAGATACTGTATCTAATGTTGCTACTTTAATTGAGAATAATTTTGTGAGATATGGTAGATTTCTTAGAATATCTCGTTCCGCCCCGCCCATTGACGAAAAACTTCCTTTAACTACCAGAAGTTGAGGTTTTGCGTCCCTACTACGCCCCGCATAACTCGACATCTGACACTCCATCTCCCGTTCTCGTTTAAGGCAGATACGCTGTGACGTGTACTGTGGTAAGACGCGTTTTACTTGCTCGCGGAGGGGATTTAAACTCCAATACTGGCCTTGGGCGCGCTCATTTAGCAGTCGTTTCTTTGTTAGAAAAAACACTTGTTAAAGATTGGACTAAAGCCGGTATTATTGAGCATCCAGTCAAAACACAAATAGTTTCTAGAGTTTGGAACAGATGGTATAAGCATCCTGCATTAGTTGAATCTCAAACTAATTTATCTACAGCTGATTTATTGCATATCACTGATCAAGAACAGGCACACTTAGTACCAAAAAATAGTTCAATCCCCGTAGCAGTAACTGTACATGATTTATTTCATATTAAACCAAGAAATATTAATGTTGAAGATGTGTCAATTAAAGTTGGAAATGCGAATCCAAATCTTATTAGAAAGATGGATATTAAAAAATTAAAAAATGGCTTACAGAGAGCTGATTTGTTGATTTGTATATCTGAATCAACTCGTCAAGAAGTGAAGCATCTTTTCCCAGGGAAACTAACTGCTTTAGTTAGGCACCAAATAGACGTAGATTATTGGAATCCTGATGAAAATCCGCAGCCATTAGATCTTATTTCGGAATTTTATGATACCAAAAAATGCTTATTGATTACTGTAGGAAGTAGTGAACCCAGGAAAAGATTGAATTTAGTAAATACAATTATTTCTTGTTTACCATCTGAAGTTTCTAATGAAATAAATGTAGTAAATATTGGTAGTGAAATAAAACTTACAGATGAACAATTAGTCGCAGCATTTCAGTATGCTGATGCATTAATTTTTCCTAGTGTCTCAGAAGGTTTCGGATACCCGCCTGCTGAAGCAATGGCAGCAGGTTGCCGTGTTTTAGCTTCAGATTCAGCAGCTCATAATGAAATAATACCCAAAAACCATCTTCTTCCAGTTGATGAACTAAGAGCTTGGGTTGATGCAGTTGAGAGGGTCCATGCAGATTGGAAAATGAATGGAGGAGAACCTCGAAAACCTAATCTAAATTTAATTAATCATGTTAGAAACATGTTGAGCCCGGAAGCTCATGGTATTGCTCTATCTAATGCTTACGACTTACTTTTTGAAGAATAGGGGATATACATATGTTACCATCATTTAATGTGCTCGGAGAAGAATTACAACAATGTTCAATCGATCCTTTAACAGGATGGTTTAGAGACGGGTGCTGCAACACTGATAGAAATGATAGGAGCCTACATACCGTTTGTTGCATAGTAAGTAAAGAGTTTCTTGAATTTGCCTTATCCAGGGGTAATAATCTGATCACTCCCGCCCCTCAGTTCAACTTCCCAGGATTAAAACCGGGGGATAGGTGGTGTGTTTGTGCTCAGACTTGGCAAGATGCTTACGAGTTAGGAATTGCATGCCCTGTTGTTCTAGAATCTACACATGAAGAAACATTACAGATTGTCTCAATCTCATCGTTAAAGGAATTAGCACAATAAAAACTGTATGTATCATCTATACCATAATTGTTTAAGGCAATGCTAAACGCAAACCGCATGCTTTATGTCGATGATCTAAGGAAAGGTTTCGGCTCAGGTCGTAGAAGGCTTGAAGTTCTTAAGGGAATAAATCTCAAAGTCGAAAAAGGAGAATTAGTCAGTTTAATGGGTCCTAGTGGCTGTGGTAAGAGTACTTTATTGAATATTATAGGTGGATTACTGGAAGCTGATTCAGGAAAAATTAATCTTGAATCTTTTGAATATGGGACTAAATCTCCTAGTAAAGTAGTAGATGTTCGTCGAAAAGGAGTTGGTTGGATATTCCAAGATTTTCATCTTGTAGAAAGGTTGACTGCTCTTGATAATGTAATATTCAGTTTAGAATTATCTGGTGTTCCAACTTCTGAAGCAGAAACTAGGGCACGTGATGCACTCGAGAGAGTAGGGCTTGCGGATAGAATGAATTTCATACCTGATCAATTATCGGGTGGTCAACAACAGAGAGTTGCAGTTGCACGTGCGATTTCCGGATCTAGATCATTGATACTCGCAGATGAGCCAACGGGTAATCTCGATGTAAAAAGTGCACAAGAAATAATTCATCTTTTTCAGGACCTCTGTCGTGAAGATGGGATCTCAATTCTGATGGTTACTCATGATCCTCTGCAAGCATCTATGGCAGATAGAATGCTACTTCTGAAGAATGGAACTACAGCAGCTTCTGATATCCGTTCTGCTTGGGGCATTGAGGAGGTGAATTAATGAATATTGGTACAATGTTTTCTGAAGTGGTTCCTACAATGATTATTGCATGGTTAGGTGTGATATTCACTATCATTGCAATTACTTTTTCTAAGAAAATTAGGCATCTTATTTTTGTTCTAATTAAACCATTAATACAGCCGAAGCAAGTCAATCGATTAGATAGTAAAGAATTTTCATTTAATGAATTCGTAAGTAATTGGTATGAATCATTTCGTTCAACATGGTTAGCTGCTCCCAATAACATACGTTTGGCAATTCAGAGTGCCTGGAGGGGTAGAGAGAGAGGGTTAGCAATATTTGCAGGAGTATTCCTTGCTTCTCTTGTAATGACTACTGTTTTAGGATACGCCGTAGGTCTCAATCAAACATTCTTTCAAGCCTCGCTTGGAAATGATGTATTCGATGCAAAGATAGATTTCCAAGAAGATCCAACAGGGAATTGGGAAGGTCGCACTAATGATTCATCTGTATGGGAATCGTTTTGTGAAGACCTTACTGATAGAGATGAATTCTCTGACTGTGGTCTTGTTTTCGGACGTCAAGGAATACGGATTAACGGATTTTTTGATTCTGATTTCGCCAATCCTCAACCATTGAATGTTGAGGCAATAAATAGCACAACATCTGATTGGTCAAATGTGACTTGGGATTATACTGAAGCATCTGAAAATGGTCCTCCAATTAACGATCAACGCACAATAAGGTTCTATGGTGATGGTATTTGGGATGGTGAACTTGGAGAGAGACATTCTGATTCTATAATATTCGGAGAATGGCCATCTACTGCGCTTGACGCTGAAACGAATAGATCAATCGTTTTACCATCTAAAATAGCAAGTGCAGCGAGTATAGACATAAACGGGAAGATAGATAGTCTAACATTTTCTTATGTAATAGAAACCTATGAGGTTCGTGATGCGATAGAGGCATATGATGAATGTATTACACAGAAGAATCTCACTCTAGATCCTAATTATGAAGTCGAAAGGTTATTTTGTAAAGATACAATAACAGTAACTAACCTTACACTTGCCGCAATTTATGAAGAGAGTTTTGGAAATCCTACATTACTCTTTAATCCTGTAATGGTTACAGATTCAGTACTTACCGATGAGCAGAAAACAATTCTTATGCAGAATGATCATGGATACCTTGGTGTATCTGTTGACCGAACCGTGCTCCCAACATCATCTACCCGTGCAGCAACAACTTGGCTTAGTGACTTGCAAGCAAATTTAGAATCAACAGAAGGCTTAGTTCCCGTATATGATGATAATGGGACTGAAATAGGTAATGAAACATCTTCAGTGCCGCGCTATTATGAGGTTGATAATGAATCTGGTACCATACTCATCTCTGTAGAATATGTAGACCTAATATCTGGCTCAATAACTTTCCTCAATATTTTCTTGGGTATAATACAGGTATTCGATTATATTCTAGTAATACCGATAATAGCACTTTCATTTGTTGTATTACTTTATGGTCTACAACTTTCTTTAGAGCAGAGAAGAAGAGAAGTGGCTATTCATAGAGTAATTGGAGGTACTGAAGAAAACTTGTCTAGGATGATGATGATTGAAGTCTTTGCAATTGGAACAGTTGCTTGGGCATTGGGTTTCCTTTTTGCCACCGGTGCTGTTGAAATAGTTCTCAGAGCAGTTGGTTTCCTCAGATTTACTGAAGAAGGAGAATTCAATGTCAACCCTATTCTAAGCGTCGCATCAACAATATTAGTAGGTCTATTAACAATTGGCGTAGCTCATTGGAGAGGTTCTGAAACAACTAGAAAATTCCTAAGTATGGAAATAGATGAGGGTGTAAGAAGAGTTAGTAGTGAGAGAGAACCATATTATCTTCTTCATTGGATTACTTTCTTAATTGGTATTCTCGCCTTTATTGAAAGTTGGATTCAATCTAATGGCGGATATGGGCCATGGGACAGTTCAGGAATAATTAGTAATTTCATCTTAAATGCAGTTCTTCTTCTATTAGGACCATTTTTCCTATGGATAGGCGGTGCTCTTGTTCTTTCTAGAATCGGAGCCGCAGGTCCTCAAATTTTGAATCGTTTGTTTGGATGGTCACCAGCAATTTCTGATATTCGCAGGGGTCTAAGTGGTTCTGGTTCGAGTTCTTCTGTAAGTCGTTTGTCATTGATTCTTCTACTAACTCTATCGATAGTAACTCTGGCTGCGGTACAAGGCCATACGGGTACAATGGTCGATGAAAGAACAACTAGTGCTCAGAATGGTGCTGATCTAATGGTTCAGTTTGATAGTTCATTAACTGAAGAACAGGCTAGGAATCAAATTATGCTTTCAATAGATTCTATCGGTGATAACGATATCAATGATATATCTTCAATGACTTCCGTAGCTAGGACACTGACTCAGACGAAAGATGAAGGAATTATGTTACTAACTTGGGTTGTATTTGATGGTCATCAAGATACGTTACATTGGGATTCTCAGGCAATCCCTGGAAATGATATTGACGATATATCTGACACATGGCGTGTTGGTGGATACACTGCTGGTTCTGCTGCTCGTGAATCTTTAGACTTCCCGTTAAATGGTGAATCACTCACATTACAATATACTACATATGAATTAAATGAACTCGGACTTCCAGTTGAAACAGGAACTACTGAATCTATTGTAAATTATGCTGGTCGTCATCAATGGGTACCTGGAATTACCTCAATTGAGGCATCCTCAGTAATAGTAATTGGTGAGAGCTCCTATAGAGAATTAGTCGGTGATCAAATCGTTGATTCGCATACATCTTCAATATGGATGTTTGAGTTCTGTAATCAGTTAGAATCAGACTGTGCGAAAGCATTGGAACTTTTGAGTGCTGACATTAAGAGTAACAGTGGGGTTATTTCAGCATCTGATTGGTCTACTGCTCATGAAGCGAACGAGCGTAATGGTGGTTTGATTTTTGGTACTCCTGGATTACTTAGCATGATGTTCGTAGTTGCTGCCTTGGCATCGATATCTTCAGCATTCGTATTTCTTTCTTTAGTTTTAAGCCAGAGAAAGAGAGAACTAGCAATCTTACAAGCAATAGGTGCAAGTCCGAATCAGGTTATCCGCCTTGTACTATTCGAGATAATGTCTATTCTTCTTGTAAGTATGGTATTGGGGGTCACACTTGGTCTAGCCGTTTCTGAATCATTCAATGGTTTCTTTAGCATATTTGGATTTATTTTCCAATTATTCCTTGGTCAAAGCAACCCTATTGATAGAGATTTAGTCTGGCCATGGCTGGAAATTATAGCAGTTAATGGATTAGTTCTTATCGCAGTAATTTTATCATTACTATTCACGACTAGAAGAGCTCTTGATTCGGATTTGGCTACAGTACTAAAAGGTGAGTAAAGTGTCTGAAAAACTCAATGAAATACTTCGTGCCAACTCTATTTATCATATCTATGAATCCAATGCGGAAGATGGAAATGTAGTCGCACTCAGAGGTCTGAGTGTTTCTATGCATGAAGGCGAAGCAGTAGCTGTAGTAGGTCCGTCAGGATCTGGTAAGTCAACTCTACTGAAGTGCCTAGGTGGATTGATGAAACCATCAGCAGGATCTGTAGAACTTGCCGGTACTAGGATGACTAGATTAACTGGTAAACAATTGGTTAAGTTAAGGCAAGAGACAGTTTCTTTTATCTTTCAAGATGCTAATTTACTTCCTCATCTTAATGCACTTGATAATGTTGCACAGCCTCTAATTCATCAGGGTATTCTCGCAAGAACTGCAAGGCCTAAAGCACAATCTCTACTAGATAAACTTGGTATGGGAGAGAGATCATATGGAATGCCAGATCAATTATCAGGAGGAGAGCAACAAAGGGTTGCAATTGCTAGAGCATTAATCACAAATCCAAGATTAATCTTAGCAGATGAACCTACTGGTGCCTTAGATCCAATAACTAGTAGAGAAGTTTTACAATTGTTTAAAGAACTTCACGAAGAGAGTGATGTTGCCTTCCTTCTAGTTACTCATAACAGAGAAGTAGCTTCATTTTGTGAGCGCTCTCTAGAACTCAGAGAAGGGCGTTTCATTGCTCAGCATGGTACTAACGTAGACATTGGTGATTTATCTGATTCAAGAGAACTAATTATCGATGATACTGGTACCGTAACTCTTCCACCAGATGTATTGCTCAATCTTGGCGGTCCTGGACGATTTGAGATGTCTGATATTAACAGAGATGTTCTTCACTTAGAAAGGGTTGAAGATGAGAAAATATCCGTCTCGACTGGAAAAGATACAATGGTCCTATCCTCCCATTGTCCTGCATGTAAGTATGATTATGCTGAAAGTGATATTCAACTATGTCCTGAGTGTGGCTCTACTCGACCAATGATTAACTACTGAGAATTATTCTTAACTCAAAGTTGTGGTAATGAAAACTTCTGAGGTTTAGCAATACCCAAATCTTTTGGTAAGTCTCGTATTTTCGGTGGTAAAGTGACTGGAATCATTTCTTTACCAATCAATGCAACTCTACTCTCTCTTCTATGAGATAGTACCTCTCTTCCAACTAACGGTGCAAGATTCCTTGAGAACTCCATAACTTCATCATGAGATGGCATATTCTCAATTGTGTGATTTGATTGTGAGTTACCCACATAGATATATCCTTTAGCTTCAATAAAATCAGGATCTGCAATATTATCTAGTCTTGCATAATCCTTCCAATGTCCTAATGATTCTCCTTTGATCAGAGTATGTCTACAAACTGTCCTTGTATCCAAACTTGGAAGAAGCTCGAGAGTTTGTTCTAATTTTTCAAAGGCCGACTGATCGAATTTGGGTTTACAAAT
>Ga0209425_10002671_pt1 | contig 19601 bp, 26 predicted proteins | sample COG_05_FD_184749 | JGI IMG/M metagenome (GOLD analysis project Ga0209425, IMG submission 184749) | Pelagic Microbial community sample from North Sea - COGITO 998_met_05 (SPAdes) (version 2) | ecosystem: Environmental > Aquatic > Marine > Neritic zone/Coastal water | place: Helgoland, sampling...
GATAATTGTCTAAGTGAATTGTTTGCCATAATTAATCCTTATGCGAACCCTTGACCAAATCCAGCTCCAGCACTACCACCAAATCCAGTACCACTTCCAGTACCACTAGAGCCACCAAACAAACCTTGCATAAACGGTTGGTTCAATATATTTAAAGCACTAGATACACCTTCTAATGAAGATGGTTGATAACCTGTTGTTTTGCTAGTAGGAAAAGGTTGACCCGCTGCTGCTGATAATAAACCAAGTTGTTGAGGCCCGTAAGACAACGCTCTTCCAAACTCTTGATATGGAACATCCAATGCTCTTTGTTGTAGCATTTGTTGTTGTGCTCCCATACCGCCTAATAAACCAAGTCTTCCAGTTTGCAAATTAGACATATTTCCAAACAAATTCGCTTGAAAACCTCTAGTTGCCATTTGTCTTTCTAAGTCAGATTGAGCAGCACCTAAAGCCTGACCGTAACCCGCTTGTCTTAATCCAGCTGCGGTTCTAGCTGCTTGTTCTACATACGGTCTAGTGGCTTCAGCTTCCATAATGGCTGAACGTGATCCACCAAACGCACCCGCACGAATAGCACCTTCTTGTGCTTTACGTTGTGCTATGTCTTGTTGTCTTCTTATGTCACCTAATGTGGTGTCTATGACTTGTTGTGTGTAAGGTGATTGATATGCACCTATGTCTGTTTGTAAAAGGCTAGGAGTAGGGGCTTGTGCGAGTCCAGCCAATCCAGCCATAGGATCATATCCCATACCTGACTCAAACAAACCACGAGTAGCTTCAAATGCTCTAAGTTGGTCAGGTGAAAAACCAGCCACTCTTGCACCTGTGTAAGGTACAAAAGGTTGTGCTGCTAACGTTCTACCTTGTCCGTAGACTTCTCTCAGCATAGCTTGTTGTGCTGGGTCTAATTGTTGCGTCTGTTGAGTTTGACCTGTTTCTGGATCAAAAGCAGATTTAGCTGCTGCTGCTGATCCTACTACTGCTGCTATAGTTGCTGGGTCTGCCATATTAATTTCCTATTTTTTTACTAATTATATTGGTTTCTTTAAAACCTTTATTCTTTAAAACTCTTTTCCATCCCTTCCTTCCGCCTAATCTTATCTCAGAACATCCTAGAAGTTTTGCAAAATTTTCAAGTTCTTTTAACATTTCTAAAAGTTCTTCCATTTTACCACCACTAAAAATAATACTTAAAATACTTTTTTTTGGGTATTGAGCAACAAAAGTTACAACTGCTGACTCTTTACCAGGCCATAATTGAAATGTGCCATTAGCTATGTTTTCTTCTACATCATCTATATTATAGCCAACATTATCAATATTGACTGCATCTTCTATATATTGTTTACATCTCAACCATTCTGTATGCCAATTGTATAAATCATATTCTGGCTCTTGTTTGGTTAAAATATTAGTCACCTTTTGCATATTCAATAATACTTAGTACCAAGTGTATGTTTGCATGATTAACCTGTGCTTTGATAATCTCACCTTGTTGCAAAACTATTCCCGCATTGGTTTGTAATTCTTCTGTAGCGTATGCTGATATGTTTTTTTGTTTGTATATAAAAAACTCATTAGAACTGGTATCGGTTATTGATACGTCTAAATTGGTTTGTTGATTACCATGATCGCAAGCTAAAAAACTTTTAATAATAGTAAAATCAAAATCATCACCGCTAGGTGCTGTGTATATAGTTTGTTGTGTCGTTGCTGCAAAAGAATATTTAATATTCGTTGCACGTTGTATGTATTGTCGTTGTGAGGCTAAGTCCATTATCGTTTGCCTCTATTCCTGACATCTAACCTAATGTTACCAACTTGGAAGTCTTGTGTTGTGCTTCCTGTAACTGTCATCTGTACCTGTCGTGCTGAGAACCTTGCATCGGTATAACCATCACTATTAAAGGTAAAACTACCAAAGTCTGTTTCGCTGCCTAGCGGAGTAAACTTACCTTTAAAACTAAGGGTTACACCAGGTAAAGTATTTGCTTCTTCATCTGGTAATATTTGATTACATTGAACGTACCTGTCGCCATTACCAATCTCTATAGGGCCACTCGTTGCAAAAGGTACAGATGTACCTAAGTTTGGAGAGTTGTTTAATAACTGTGATTCGTGTTCGTATATAAAGCCACTAGAGTCACCCGCTATAGGAAAGTCAAAGACACCTTGATCAATCCAACAACCACGATCTAATTCACCTATAGACCATGTGTTCTCTCTGTAGTTCCATATAACGTATTTGTTCGGTGTGTATTGTCCATCACCGCTTGGGAATCCCCACCATATCTCGTTGAAGTTAGAGTTGTGTCCACCCCAACTAGCAGCTCTGCCTTGTTGGTTTAGATTGTCATACACATAGTCGTGTACTTCACATGGTATTTCTCTAACCTGTCCATCGTATACAAAGAATGAGTTCTCACCCATCCATGCCATAAATGATCCTGTAGATACAATAACTCTTCTACCTACTGCTTTACAGTTAGAACCCGCGTCAGCTATACCGTATATAAAAGGGTTTCCTGTGTAAAACATCCTAGATATCCCTGTATCACTAAATATAATGACATCTGCACCAAACTTAACTGCGTATAGTGCTCTACCGCCTGTAGGGATTTGTAGATCACCCGCTGAGTTAGTAGCCTTAGATGTCCAGTTGTTTCTGTCTTCTCTGTCAGACCAAGCAATCTTTCTAGGATCGCTTGCAGAACCAATAGCCACTAGATGTCTTTCATTGGTTACGATAATAGCCTGATTACCTACAGGTGCATTGGTAACAACTGTGGCTATGGTATCGGCTGTACCACCAGAGTTAGGTCGCCATTTGTATATCTTGCCATCACCTGAAAAAGAAAAGACTAAATCTTCACCCCAGTTGTCAAAAGCGAAATGACCTGTATCTAAAGGTAAGCCTGATTGACTTCTAGCATCACCATAGTCTTCTTGACCGTATTGATAAGCACCATAACCTAAAGGATCATTACTAGCATCGTTTACGAAACCAGATGGTGTGATGTCTGTCCAGGTATTGTCGTAGAGTACATAGACTTTTTGTCTTGTACCTACAGCTAATATAGGCTTACCTGTGTTATCGGAATGTGCATACATTCCAATAGGTTCGCCTGTAAGAGCTGTTGTTTTTAATTTGTTCCAACCACCTATAGGTTTTAGGTAGCCATTTTCAAAACGTACTAAATTCCCGTCTACCCAACGGCCTTTGTTTCCGTAATCAGTCCCGTTCTTGACGATTCCAGCTGGGGGAGTAATAGGAAGTAATGCCATTCACTTATGATCCTATAGTCTTGGTAACGCTTGTTGGTGTTATCTTCAAAGCTATCTGTGCATCTAAGCTTGCTTTCATTTCAGCAACAGTATCAGCAGTTAAAGCTGCTTCTACCCAACCTTGTACTGTAGCAGCATCAAGACTTCCAAAAGCCGTGAAGCTAGAGATACTATCTGTATCTAGTCCTTGGCTTCCGTAAACTCCTGAAGTCTGTGGATTACCATCCGCATCGTTGTTAGCATCATCAGTTGCTGTTAGTCTCCAATGTACGTTGTGTACTACATCACTATTGCTGTCTTTTGTTGGGTAAGTGTCAACTGTACTTACATCCCATGCATATGAAATTGCCATAATTTTATCCTTCTAATGTTTCTATTCTAGATTTTAAATCTTCTATTATTGTTTGTTGTTCTTGGATGGCTTTTAAAAGGACAGGTATTGTTTCTGTGTAAGCTATTCCTTTAACTTTATCTGTACTGTCTGATTCTGCTGCTGCTTTTACAGAGCCATCTGCTTCAACAACAAAACCTTCATTTTGATTCAAAACTTCACTAAATGATTTTGATTCCCAGTCTTGTGCTATAAAGCCTACTCTTGTTTCAGAGTTACCTACAAGATTAAACTTAACACATCTGATATTTGCTATTTCAGGTAAAACTGTTCCTAAACTTGTGATGTTTTCTTTTATTCTTTCATCAGAATTACTTGTCCAAGTGCTTTGACCATTGATCATATACACACCAGCATGAGCACTGGTTATCATATATAAATAACCATTAGTAGTGTGTGCGCCAGTTGCCCAATTATCACCATGACCTTGTTGTGTTAGGGTTATGTCTGCCCTTGGAGTAACTCCTCCAATACCCATGCATTCATGTGAGCCTGAACCAATTTTAAATGCCGCTGCTTCCGCAGTACCATGATAAAACTTTAATGCACTATTGCCGACTCCCATTCCACCTGTTGTACCACTTGCTTCTACATTTATTAGAGGTGTGTTATCTGCTCCACCTACTTCTAGTTTTGAGTTTGTTATTGCGGGTGTTCTGTTTATGCCGACACGACCAGAAGAATCAATACGCATTCTTTCTACTTGTGTAGTAGAACCTGAAGCATTAGTGTAGAAACGTAGATTAGTATCGTAATCTGAGCTATTGACGACATCAATCTTAGCGTACCCGTTAGTTCCTCCATTTAAAACACCAAGCTCTATTGAAGAAGAATTATTTTGTGTAGTAGGTGCAAGTCTAATCGTTGGAGCAGCACTTTCTAAATTAAATAATGTATCAGGACTCGTAGTTCCTATGCCTACGTTTCCATCTGCTTCAATACGCATTTTTTCACCTAGAGCATCTGCGGCAGTAACAGTCGGATGTGTCCAAAAAGCTAAACCTGTTTCATTTGGATCTGTACCTGTTTGTACTATTGAAATAGCAGCGTGTTTATGTTCTTGATTTACTGAGTCTGAATCACCACTACCAAAAGCTAAAGCAGGGCCATAATTACCATTGCCTGATGTTCCATTTCCTCTAATAAAAAGACCAACACCATCATAATTGTTGTAAGTAGAATTAAAATTTCCTGACTCTGGATCAGTTTCTAATACTGCGTTAGGACTACCAGTCCTTATCCCTACATTCTCAGAACTATCAATAGTTATAGCTGTTGCATTTGCATTATCGTCTATACCTGCTGATGTAAAAGTAGTTGCAGTTAATGTAGTAAACGATCCAGCAGCAGCAGTAGTGCCACCAATAACAGAACTGTCAATAACAGCTCCATCTAAGTTGATTGCTACCGATGTACCAGTACCGCTAAATATTGCGTCAACCGCATCTAGGTCGGCATTTATTTTAGTTCCCCAGGTATCTGTCGATGCTCCGACTTCTGGTTTAGTTAAGTTTAAATTAGTAGTAAATGTATCTGCCATAATTCTTTTCCTTTAAGCTGCTTCGTCTTTGCTTAATTTAGTCCAAGTTGTAGAAGGATTAGATTGGTTAGTCCATTCTGTCGTAACCGTCTGATCTGTCCAAGTATCAGCCTGAACTGTTTGCTCAGACCATTTTAGCCCACCAATAGCAGAAAAACTACTGCTTTGTGCTATTGCAGAAGAACCTCTGTCTATTTGATGTCCAACCGCAGTCAATCCTGATACTCCAGCACTTATAGCTGCACCAGATACAGTAAATCTACCTGTAGCAGTCATGTTGGAAATAGCTGGGCCTAACACTACACCACGATCTATTTGATGTCCTGTAGCTGTCATGCTAGAGCTTGCCGATATTGTGGAAGCTCCTAAGTCTATTTGTGTACCAATAGCAGCCATGCTACTGGTAGCAGCAATCGTAGCTACACCATCAAGTATGAGTGAGCTATCTGCGGTAAGTCCTGAAGTTGCAGCGATTGTAGATGCGCCTGTAATGACGAATCTACCTGTTGCGGTGAATCCTGAAGTGCCAGCTGGTGTAGCAGCACCCGTAATAACAAAACGACCTACAGCGGTTGCTGAAGATGTTTGTGCTATTGCAGCTGCGCCAAAGTGATAAACGGGAGTACCGTAATCAGCCTTCCCGTATGTATATTGACCGTAGCCTATTGAGGCCATGGTGTTATGCTAACGTAATATCTAAATCGCCAGCGTCAAATCTGAATACGTCTCCAGAAGATACAGTCTTAGAAGCAGTCAAGTTTGCGTATGCAAGTAAGTTACCGCTTGTAAGAGCATCCATAATACCAACCGCAACTACAGTTCCATAATCAGCTGTAGCTGTAGGGTATTCAACAGCAGCAGCGTTTGTTGCAGTTGTTGGGTCAGTACCAGATACATTAAAAGTAGAGGTTTGTCTTGCGTATGAACCACCACTTACTTCAGTACCACCACCAGTATCGGTAGGTGCTACTGTATACAAAGCAACATAATGTGTTCCTGGTGCTGTGTAAGCATTGCCACCAAATACATGGTCTAATACTTTGTCTTCTAAATAATCACTAAATCCAGCCATAATAACTCCTAATTATTATTCCAATAATAAATGTTTTTCCTAGCTTTGCCATAAGTTCTTCTTCTCTGTAACAGAGAACCTTTACCAAACTCAGCTCTTTCTTGTTCAAGTCGCATTTCTTCTAATGCTTTTTCAAACTGAGCAGTAAACAATGGCACTCGCTCATCTTCCATTAAAAAGATTGATGCGTGTTTTAAAGCTCCATATAAATAAACGTCTGGGTGTCCTGTAGACACAAAGTTCGTTGTATTAGAATCGCTGAGTGCATCAATCGATCCATAGTATGTTAATTGTAATGTATAACTAGTGTCTGGAGTAGGGGCAAGTTCAATAGAATCATCAACCAAAGCAAAATAGATTGGTTGTCCAGCTACGTTATTGTTTGATTGTCTATAAATATCTAGTGATTCAATAGATTGTTGAAATAAAGGTCTAAAGTTATTAGATGTTATTTCTACGTTTATAGCTTCCATCCAATCAGATGGTACAGATAAATATTGTGAGTCAGCAGTAGCAGTTGCTCTTTTAATCATATCTTTAGTTCTTAGCCTACGATTAAGTTCGCCTTCTGTGTTATCAATAAACATATCTATATCAGATGTTAAGTCTGATCTGTTTAGATAACTTGCTATATTTGTTTTTAATTCAGCATACGTCATACCTTACCGCCCCATGTTCTAAATAATTTGTTGTCTGGATCGTTGAGCCATCGTTTCCATTTCTTGTCATCTTTTGCCCAACCTTCTCGTAAAGCCTTTTGGTATATTACCATAGGCACTTCTGCGACATGACGAAAATCTTTACCTGGTTTATGTTCTGCTAATGTTTTGCAATGCTGTATTACAGGTGCGACATTTTGTTTGGTGTGATAAACAACCTTATCATCTTCGGTTGCAAATTCATGTGAGTAGTTAATCTTACTGTCAATTAAAGTTCTTTTAGCCATAACTATTAAATTTTAACACTATTCATAAAAAAAAGGGGCTAAAACCAAAGTTCTAGCCCCTTTCATTTAAGCTCTTAAGATACGCTTAAGTCTGCAACTACACCATGAGCAGCTTCGTTGCTCACTTCTAGTCCATACTCAACTACGATCATCTTAGTTTCAGCATCACCTATTGTTGCTATGTCGATAGTATCGAAGCTTCTTAGGTAAGAAACTTTAGCAAATTCAGGATCAACTAATAGAAGTGATCTTTCTCTTGATCTGTTTGATGGAACTATTTTTAGTTCACCAAAGTCAGATGAATAGATAGATACTGAAGCTTCTACAGTATTAGCATCAACCATTTGTCTAGCTTGCGATCTTCCTGTGAAACCAGAAATTACTTGCTTGTTGTGAGGGCCACAAATAGCAAGATTTGGCTCTGCACCACTAGCAAACATTAACTCAAGAACGTCTTTCAGAAGTGTTTCTGTAAGTGCTCTTTGAGTACCGTCTGTTGGAGCAGCTCCGCCACCTGTAGACGCACCATTAGTTCCTCTTGAATCATTAGTTGTGATCCAAGATTCGAAACCACCAGTTTGTCTTCCAGTAGTAGCGTCACCAGTTGTTTTAGCACCTTTTTGACATAGAGCTTCTTCCATATCTCTTTTTAGTGCTTTAGCCATGATAGCTAGTTGGTGTGCCATTTCTGATCTCTTACCAGCTGCATCTGAAGCATCTTGCGATCCTGTTACAGTTGCATCTCTGTATGAGATTTGACATACATTACTAACTCTTGCAGTAGCGGTAGAGGCAGCTCTTGAAAGTTCAAAACCTTCAAGTTGACCAGTTCCACTAGGAGTTGGTAATGATTCAGTTTGCCAATCAAAAACTACGTTTTTAACGTTTCTTGTTCCGATTGAGGACATAAACGGAGTTTGCATTGGAGAGATGTTGTAAATGATATTACTTAAATCTTCTCTATCAGCTGTGGCCGTATATGTGTCAAAAGCATTAGTTACTTTAGCCATAATATATTCCTTTAAATTACTTTAATATTTGTTCAAAAACTTTAGCAGCATCTTGGACTTTGCCAGATTTTGCTAAAACCTGTTTTGCTTTTTTCACAGGGGCTACTGATTTTGGTCGGTTCGTTGTACCAGGTCTTGCAACACGAGCTTTCGCTTTCTGCGTTGGTTTCTTCCTTACAGCCTCAACAGTTTTACTGTTAAGCCATGCATTTCTTAAACCAAGTAATGCTCGGTAGTCGTATACAGAATCCATCTCTTGAGGTGAATACCCCAAGACGTTAATGCCATATTCACGAATCGCTAGCTTTTCCTGTTGCGCTGTCTCAGGATTTTGCCATTCTGGTACGATTTCCAAAAGTCTTTGCTGTCCTTCTTGCACCATCTGTGCATATTGCTGTTGCTGTTGAGTAAACGCTTCTTGTTGAAGCCTTTGCTGTTCAGCTTGAGCAGCAGCTAATTTCTCTTTTCTATCATCCCAGAGTTGCTTTTCACGAACATAACCTACGGGATCATCTTCATACAACTGGTTCCAATCTGGCTCGTTGCCTAATTCGCCCGATATTTGGGCTTCCATCTTCGGTAACAGCTGTGCATAAATAGCATCTCTTTCCGCTAACTCCCTCTGCTGTTGCTCAATAGTTTTTCTTTGTTGAGACAGCTCTTGAGTTTTGCGAGTGTAATCTTGCTGACGCGAATATCCGTTTTGGAGTTCCTCAAGCGTGACCTCTACTTCTTGTCCATCAACTCGGATGGTATATAAAGCGGGTTGCTCTTGTTCTTCTTCAACCTCTAATTGTTCTTCGTCATCAATTTCGTCATCGTATTCAAAGTCTTCTTCTTCAGCTTCTTCTAATTCAAGTTCAGCTGCTTCAGGAAGTTCTTCTTCCTCAATGACATCTACTTCTGTTTGTTCTGTCTCTACAACTTTTTCCTCTTCAGGAGTTAAGAAACTTTCAAAAGCGAAAGTAGTGTTCTCTAAGTCTGTTTGTAGGGCAGTCGGTTTTCCGTTGTTGCTCATATATAAATACTCCTTATATGTATTTATAAGTATTTTATATGAATTTTTGGGAAAAAGGAAAGTCTTAACCGATGTTACGGACTTTATTTATATTAGCTCTGGTTAGCTTACCTTTTTCTGCAATGATACGCAGATGCTTTTCTACTTCTGGTATTAACAATATAGACTTGTGTAAACCTTCTCTAGCCTGAATATCTTCAGGCTTTCTGGAATTAATCCATGCTTGCATATATTCGCTTTTAAGGTTTTGTAGTGCTTCTTGAAAAACGTCTGATTCAAGTATTCTTTCAGCTTCAGCTGCTTTAACAACTTCTTCGTGTGTAGGCATTAGAGTGTTCCTAGTAGTGCTCTTGGACTTCCCTGTCTTATGGGTGAAACAATATTATCAATACTTAAAACTGGGTTAGTAGGACTCATTCCTAAATTAACCATAGGTTGTTGCATTACAGGAGGATTAACCATAGGTAATGTCGGTATTGAAAGTGTTTGTGGTATCTGTGGTAACTGAAAAGGTATTTCTGGTATTTGAGCTGGAACTAGGTTTTCAAGCATAGGCAAACCTAAGTTCATTGGCAAATCAACCATTGGTGTAGGTGCTTCCATTACAGGAGGCACTATAGGCATAGAAGGCAAAACAGGTTGTCTTTCTTGAATAATCTCAGGCAACACAGGAGGTGTTATGGGTGTAGAAACTACTGGAGCTGCTACTGGTTGTGGTGTTGCTACTGGTGTAGGCAAGTTTTCTATAGCTTGTTCTACATCAATATCTTTTAATAGTTCATCTATATCTATGTTTAAAGGCAATGGACTTCCCATAACCGATGGTGCTGGCATCCTTATTGGTTCACCTTCAAATGTAGTTCCAGCTGGCATTGGTGTTCCCGCTCCCATTGGCAAACCTAATTCTGCTCCTGTCATTCCAACAGAAGGGTCTTGCACGCTTGGAAAGAAAGTTGGTGGTTCTGGTACTGGTTGACCAACAACAGGCCTAGGTTGGAAAGGTGTAGCTCCTTCTGCAAGATAACCCATAGGTTGATCTGGAGAGAAACTCATACCAGGTGCTACTACTTGTTCAAAGGGCATACCACCCGCTATTTGTTGTGCATAGGCTTGACCGCTTAGTAAACCACCGCCCGCTCCGCCTACTCCACCTAATCCGCCAGCCCCACCAAAAGCAGCACCACTTTCATAGAAAGTATTTCTAGCTTGGTTTCTTGAGCTTGGCTCTAAATAAGTATATGGCTTTGCAGAATCAGGAACACGACTCCATCCTTCTGTAGTTTGTCCTTCTTCTCCAGTTACAGGATCAAACCAAAAGAAATTCATAGAGTCTATATATTCTCCGCCTAATGCCCTTTTGCCTATATCGCTGTATGCGTATGGATCGTATGTTGGTTCTGCCATATTAATTCGTTATTAGTTTATCTATTTTAGCATCAAGTTTATCTATTTTATCTATTAATCGTTGAAACTCAATGGTGTGTTCATTTCTTGTTAGATACTCTCTAGCTACTTCTTCTCGTGTTCTGTTAATCAAAATGTTTTGTCTTTGTAGTTCTGAAGCGTGAGTCTTAAGCGTATAAAAGATTGGTGCAAATACCAAACTAATTATTATGTTCCAAAACAACATTCCATCCATGATTAGCTCAGTTTATCCCACTCTTTCCCTTGAAACAAATTTGCTTCTGCTTCTCTGCGTTTAACCAAGCCACCTAAAATAACACCGCCAGCTTTGTTCCATCTTTTTATTTGCTCTGGAACACCGTTATAGTCTTCTTCATTTAGAACTTTAAGTAACGTAGATTTCTTAAGGTTTGTAGGGCCTAAGTTATATACCCAACATACCAAAGCATCAAATTGACATTGTTCTAATGGCACTTCTACAAGATCATTAATATAGCCTTCATACTCAATCATTTCTTCTTGTAACATATACTCAGCTTCTTCTTGATTAATCTTATCGCCTTCTTTTACATCTTTAGTATGACCATACCCTATAGTCCAAACGTCTACAGAATCTTGATAGGCTTCTAAACGACAACCTTCGTAAGACTTGATTAAAGATGTGCCCTCTTCAGATATTTGCATTGTTTCTTCGTTTTCTCCGTACCAGTTCCATCTACCGTTCTTATTAGTCATCCTTATTTGATGTATTAGAAGCACCAAAGTAGAAACTAATAATTGCGGAAGCTAAACCACCTAAGTAACCGAGAACCAGATTGACTAATGCCTCTGAGTTCTGTTCGGGGGGCTGAATGGTGATAAGAAAGATATAGCCTAGAAATCCGCCTAGTGTAGCAATTCCTATAATTCTAGCTGTCCAATCTTTAGAGAAAGTTTTTCTAGCATCTTGAGTATCTTGTACTTCTAGTTTAAATACATCTACTTCTAACTCTTTCATTTTGACTTCAAAGTCAGCTTCAGCTTTCTTTAGTTGAAGCATTTGTTCTGGTGTAGCATTGTTTATGGCTTTTTGTATTTCTTTGGGTTCGTTCTTACAACCCAATACATCTGCAATCATATTTGCAGCCATACCACCCATAGGCCCACCCAATGCTGTACCTAGTGTTGGAGCTACTGATCCAACTAAATTTTTAAGTAGTGCTTTCATAAATTACTCCGCTAATGGATTTTTATTATCAGACTTGAGAGCATTAACATCATTTTGTAAATACTGTATTTCTGTTTGTAGTGTCGTTACGTCTTTACTGGTTTCATTAGATGCTTCAGCTATTGTTTTTAGTGAAGGATTGATACCTTCATCAATGCTTTTATTTATATATTCAACAGATGTTTCTATTGCTACAAACCTTTCTTCTATAGCTTGTTGTGCATTTTCTGTATCATCTATGCCTACAATCTCAGCTTCTAAGTTTTCTAAACGATTAACATAAGTTGCACCCGTATAACCAAAACCAGCTAAAGTTCCTACAATAGAAACTAAAGCTATTAACTGTGTTGTTTTATTTTCAAACCAATCCATAAAAACTCCTAAAGATTAGGTTGTAATTCTATCATTTCACCTAATGTATTCAAACTTGCTGAAGACAATCCATAAAAGGCTTCATTATTATCATTGATAACTGCATCAGCATAAATGTCTCTAGGTGTATACCAGTTATCTTGTTTAGGCATTTCATAACCTTTGTAAACTTCAAAAGCTGGAACATAACCTAGATAAGCAACCAGGGTTGATTGATCGGCATACTCACCTGTTTCTTGTGATTCTTCTTGCAATTCTTCTTGTTGTTCTTTGATGTTGTTAGCAATGATTTGATCGGCTATTTGATCTGCTTCGCTTTGTGTCATTACACCCGATACCGCTGTACTAATTTCACCTTGCATATTCTGTACTTGTACTTCTGCCATAACTACTTGTGGACTAGAATCTAGTGTAGCTAGTGGTGTAATAATTGTAGACACGCTTTGTGTTTGACTACCACCCACATCATCTGTGTTTGTATTTAAAGACAATACCATGTTGTTTTGTGCATTGGCTGATGTTATCTGATCGGACATACTAGGTGAGTTACTGGTACTAATTCCAGATGAAGATGAAGCTGTATTGTTGTTTGTATTGTTTGTGCTATTAGCTGTAGAGGTATTACTAGAACTAGCAGAGGCAACACTTATTGTGTTTCTTACTACGCTTAACATGGTAGAAGTTATTCCGCCTTTAGTAGATGTTTCTTCTGCAACTAACTCTTCTATTTCTTCTTCAATCTCTTCAATAATCTCTTCATCGTTTTCTACAATTTCTATTACTTCTTCAATCTCTTCTATTGTTTCTATAACTTCAATAGATTCTGTTTGAACCTCTTGCTCTAACTCTTCTCTAATAATGGTTTCAAATTCATATAGTTGTATAAGTTCTTCTACTGGATTAACAACAGATGTTTCAGGTGTAAAATCATTGTAAGTCAACATAACAACTGGCTCTTGAAAAGGCTCTGTAATTGTTTCTTCAATGGTATTTATTTCTGGTAATACATTTACTTCTTCTACATAAACTTCTTGTGGTATAAATTCTATAAATACTTCTTCATAATCAAAAATAATAATTTCTTCTTGTGGTTCTTCATAACTAAAATCTTCTTCATAACCATAATCAAAATCTTGTTCAACGTAATAAGCAACTGAAGCTTCTTGTTGATAACCAGCACAGAAAGGTGCGTACTGTGGATCAATGTCGCATTGTAAGTCGTCATAAGCTTCCCAATAAGAAGGACAGGTTTCGCTATATAGTTGGTCAATATCGCATTGTTGGTTTAAATAAGCTGCTGCATATCCATTACAACTAGAATTGTTTAAAGGGTCACTACAATCAATATATCCTTCGCTATACAAAGAACCACCACTTTCTAGGTTTTGATTTTTATCTGAATCATTCCAATCATAGTTATAGCAAGTAGCGGTATTGGTTGATCCAGTATTACATTCATCGTGAAAATAATAAGTATAAAGTTGGGAAGAGCTGCCTTGTTCTGCTATTAATACATCGTGCTGAATAACATCTAAATTACCGTATCTAAATTCATAAGTATTATTAGTCCACAGTATGACTTCAAAGCTATTATCAGAATCTCTATAGTATTCCCTCATGTCATACCAACCAAACACAGCTTTGTCTGAAAAGTTTTTAGCAAGCATACTAGAGTTGTTGTCTTGCACTAAATCAGTCCAGAAAGGATATAAGGTGTTGTCGTATTGAGGTAAAGGATCGGGTGTGTAATCACCACAATAGTTATTGTAATTAATATTTCCTGTACCTAGACCAAAGTGTAAACAACCATTGGTTGCCATACGAGCAGAGGTATAATCGTTTTCGTAGAAGGTAAAGGTAAAGTCTAAATCAAAGGCTGGAGACAACGAATCATCGCCAGAGTTTAAATTAACTGTATTAGTCTGATTGGTTAAATCAATAAGACTTTGATTAGATTCGTAAATGTAGTTTGCTTGTAGATTGTTAAATACTAATAAACAACTAACCAACCATAAATTCTTTAGCACAAGTTCTTCCTGATTTCTTTTTACCTTTTGAGTTACGAGTTGTTTTACATTTACTAATGTATTTGTCTTTCAACTCTTTATAATCAGGTCTGTCTAATTTATTTTCAGACCAAGCTAAAGCAGCTTTCTTTCCAACTTGGCCTTTATACGGACAGGGTGTTCCAGCCATTTCCATAGCTTGAAAAACTCTTGTGTCTTGGCAAAGTATAGCTACAGAAGCTACTTTCATACCTGTGTCGTATAGGTATTTAGATAGTTTTAATCTTTCACAGTTTTCATCTCTAACTGCTTTACCGCCTGATAAACCAAAAACTTGTCCTTGAAATGCACCTGATACTCCTGTGGTACATAGGTCTTGTGAGTAAGACATAATACTAGGAGCAATAGCAGAAGAAGGAGGAGCATTTGTTTTAACATTTTGATTTACAGTCTGAGTGGTATTTGATTCATTAATATTTCTGTTGGTGTTATCAGAGGTTGAGTTGTTATTGTTCTGATTAACATTGCTTGTAGATACCGTAGATTCAGACTCCGACTTATTAACATTAGTGTTTGTATTGTTTGTCGTTGATGTCGAAGTATTAGTATTGGTATTCGTATTGTTTGAAACTGTATTGTTGTTTATATCCTGATTAACGTCTGAACTAACTGTTGACGTTGAGGTATTAACATTAGTGTTACTGTTATTGTTTGTTGCAGTTGACGTAGCGGTACTTGTATTTACGTTAGTGTTGTTTGACGTATTCGTATTTGTGTTCGTATTGGTGTTGGTATTAGTCGCAGTAGAAGTTGACGTATTCGTATTGGTATTCGTGTTTGTGTTTGTGTTTGTATTAGTGTTTGTATTGGTATTGTTTGTAGTAGTAGTGTTTGTTGTGTCTAAACTGTTTTGTTCACAATACTGTTCACCAGCAGTACAATCACCTGTCTGGTCTGCAATAGCAAAAAAGGGAGATAGTAAAACCCCTAATACCAAAACCTTTTTCATTACTTTTTCTTTTTGGTGTATTTAACTTTAACACCTTTCTTTTTAGCAGCTGCCTTGGCTTTAGCCATTCCTTTAGCTGTGTAAGAATATTTTTGTTTACCTACTTTTGGCATGGTTCTTCCTTATTATTAACTTTCCTTTGATCTAAAATAAACTTCCAAAAGGCAGCGGTTTGTTTACGCTTGTCTTCTGCTGTTGTCTTTTTTTTAGACATTATTTTTTCTTTGCGGTCTTAGCTGCCTTTTTAAAGGCTTTAGCAGTAGGAGCACCTTTCGCTCCAGCTCTTCTCATTGTTTCGCCTGAACCTTTTTTTATTCTTTTACGTTTCGCGTGTATGTTTGCGTATAGTCCTTTCTTTGGCATTTTATTTTTTAAGCTTTAATAATTCTTTAACTTTGTTGTAGATTTCAGGCTTTTTCTTTTTAACGTAGTAGCCAGCTATTACAACTAAAACTACGAGTGCGATTAATATATCCATTAAAAGATTATACTTGGGTTTTTCTAACACTTCCACCTTCGGCGAGCTTGTCTTATCCTAGAGTTAGGATCATTTTTAGTTTTAGCAGAACTACGTTTAAGTTGTCCGAGTGATCTAGCACAGTAAGACTTTCTTCTATTAGCTGCTTTACTACCAGGTTTTACTTTACCCGTTACAGCTGTTTGTAATTTAGAACCAGGGTTAGCTCTGTTGTAAGCATTGACTCCCTTTTGAGTCATACCAGCACCAGACTTAGTAGATCGGTAGTTACCTCCGCTGCCTGTTGTTTTTCGTATTGCTTTAGCCATTAATGCACCGTTCTTTCTTCACAAAGAATCACTTCTGAATCTTCGTTTATCTCACCACCAAACATTAATATCATCATCTCAAAAGCTTGTCGTTCACTCTTGGCAAATACTTCTTTGCCTATGAACACCATGTCGCCTTCTAAGACCTCAATATCATAAATTTTGTTGGGGCGCATTGCTAGTAAATAGTCCTTGAGCTTGTTGTTTTGCATTTTGCCTCATCGATTCTCTATCTCTTTCCATAATAGAATTAATCTCTGCAATATTAACTTGTGCTCCATATTTTGCCAACAACTCTGCTGCCTTTAATCGTATTTGTGCTTCTTCTATGTCACGACTTCTATCGTCATCCATAATAATCTTCATACGATCTGTTTCCGCGTCTATCATAGCCTTCTGAGCACTGACTTGTGCCTTCATAGCTTCAGCTTGCGCTAACATTTCAGCTGCATCTGGCTTCGGTGGCTCTTGTGAAGGGGGTGGCATTGGCGGAACTTCGGTGTTGATAAACGATTCTGGGTCTTTAAATCCAGCCATTTCGATCATTCTGCTCAACGTATTAGAATATTGCTGTAAAGAAACAAGAGGGTTCTGAGGGCCTAACTGAGTCAGTATTTGCTCTTGTTTTGTGGATAATTGAGACAATATAGCAAACTTTTCTTCGTCTGAAGTCTTGCTAATTGCTACATTAACAATGATATCTTTGTTGTTGTCCCAATATCTAGGGTCAACGGGTACAAATTTACCATTCAATCTAAACATATCTTGAGCACTTTGGTGTTTGATGACTAGATTGTTGACTAATCCGAAGAGGTCTTTCATACCACCTTCGGCAAAATGCCTACAAATAAGTTCAATACGTCCTTGTGCTCCTGACATAGTAGCGGACACCGCTGCTTTGGTGCTTGATTGAAGAGCGTCAGCGTTTAATCCAGCTGATGCTTTAGACACCCCTGTACGATTCTCTTTGGATTCATCGAGATAGCCCAGTACAGGAAACGCTTCCTTGCCAACAAACGGTACGCTGAAAGGTTGTACCATACCAGGAGCACGCACTCTAATCGGCTGTCCAATATCAGTATTCAATACATCATCAATATTGACCTGACCCTCGACAACAGCCATACGAGGGAAAATAGAATGTCCTAGTGAGTCTAGCGTGTCTCTCATAATCTGAGACTTCGCTGCTTGAATCGGTTTTAAGTAATCTGCTGGACATGAACCAATCGCTGTATGTGGTTCAGGATCAGGGCAGAACATGACAATCGGTAGATCGTCCCACGCTTCTACGTTTAGAACGTGAATACCATCACCCGCAGTACAGACTCTAATTCTTTCGTCTATACCATCGCCATCAAAGTCGTAGAATAAATAGTGTTCTATGTATAAAACGTCTTTGCCACCCGCATCATTCCTGTCGGGATAAACCATGTTGTCGAAAGGATTACGCGCTTGCACTTCTTCATAAGCCTCTGGGTCAACTGCACTACCGCCATAACCCGCGTGTTGTTCAATCTCTTCAGGGTCGTAACCCATAGCGATTAAATCAGATACCGATTTAACCATACGGTGTGCAACATAAGATGCGCTGTTTAAATCTTTAGCGTGTCTGGATATAAGTATCTCTTCTGGTGGTACAGACTCCATACACACTTGATCTCTTTCTTTGACTCTTCTAATGGTGAGGTCGTAACTGACAGGCAGTTCTTGTGTAACTTCTTCCTGTGTTAGCGGGTCAAGTGTTGTAATTGTTTCTTTAGTAATCTCTTCTTCGATAATCTCTACATCAGGGTCAAGCACTAAAGCTTGGTAAGACTGAGGGTCTAAGTTGGAATACTCGTGCGTAGTTGCATCAAGTGAGTCATCCCAAAACACTTTGACAAACCCTGTCTTTCTAACGAGTGCATCTTTAAACGCATCGTACAATACTTTAAACCCATTGTTCTTTTGTTGGATAACATGGTTAATGTAATCTGTTTGCTGTTCGGCAAGCTGTATGTCTTCAGGCCCTTTAGGGATGAATTCAACCACCTTCTTAGTACCAAAGAAAGTACGCATGATAGACGGTAACATAAACAGTATGGTGTCTCTAACATCAGTAGAGATAAACTCAGACTGTAATGTGCTTGTCGATTCTGGCTCATTGCCAAGGTAGTATTCTGTAGACTCTGCTCTTTCTTCTCCGACTTGGTAGATGAAATCACGAGCGTCATCCATCTCTGATTTAATGACTCCTTCAAGATTCATTAAGTCCGTATCTTCGTTCAGTTGCATTTCAATTTCTGCTTCGATCTGCTTTGCTTTTTTATTTGCCATAAATTATCCCACTCTAAATATTCTTGACTTCAAGGGTTTTTTGAAATTATAACCCATAAACGCTTGACTGCCACCAAAGGATGCAGCCGAACTTGCCATCGTCAAAGCTAATGCGTCTGCCTTGTCTGGAGATTTTATACCTCTTTTACGCATTTCGTCTTTACTTTCTATTTTAATTTTTCCAGATGATGTATATTTGTATTGAGGCGCAGCGAGTTCCGAAGCAAGCTCGTCATTATTAGGAAGTCGGCAATCACGCTGCGCCAACCAATCCTTTATTGCAAACCAAAGCTCTGCTCGTAGGTTTAAATAATTCTTTTTTGTGCTCGGTGCTTCGGCTACATTCACACCACGCACAGGTAAATTCTGTTCAGCTAATCTATCTACGACTCCACTACCCAAACCAATTACGTCAACCAATATTTCTTGTGGTCGTTCCATAACCGTTGAGTCGTCATAACGATTTTTTATTGCACCGCACAACTGCATCAAGTCCATAGAATTAAATGTGGTTATTTCTAAAACTGTATTTCCTTGTCTTACACAAAGCGCAGAGTTGTCGCCACCGAATCTGGCAACGTCAAGACCCCATAGAATCGGTTCGCTCGCTGCAAGTGTTACGTCTCTGTCTATCGCAGAATTAATTAAGTCCATAGGGATAACAGTATCGTCATCTGCCTTTGGAAACTGACCCATGACTTCTACCCTAGATACAGTAGAGTCTTCTCCATACTGTTCTATCATTTTCTGAAAGAGTGCTTTGTCTGTTCCTTCTACGTCACGAGAGTCTATCTGATCCGACTTCCAAAAGGCACGTTTGGAGTGGAAGCTGTCGTAGAAAGGCCCTGAATTTCTTCTGGGGTTGGAGAAGGTAAACCAGAAACGATTGGGGGTAGGCTCTGAGAAGAAACCTTCTGACACAGAGTAGATGGGTGCGGGTATACCTGAAGCCTCATCCATAATAAGGCACACACCGTAGCTGGAGTGAATACCAGCGAAGGCATCTGGGTTTTCTTCTGACCAGAGCTGCGCTTGTGCGTAGTAGTAGCCTGTGTCTATTTTTAAGTCTCTAACAAGTGCTTCTTCAAACCAGGCTGCGGGTTTGATGGTTGTCGCTGTCTTTTGAAACCAATGAGAATGTATGGAGAGTGTGAGCCACTTACCGAGTTCCGCCCATGTTCTTGAGCGTAGCTGTTGTTCGGTGTTGGCGGTGACGATAACAGTTGAGCCAAGGCG